>TARA_R110002126_G_scaffold56701_3_pt1 | contig 22097 bp, 9 predicted proteins | sample TARA_R110002126 | Tara Oceans TARA_R110002126 (sample SAMEA4397536) | marine metagenome | biome: Polar Biome; feature: [DCM] deep chlorophyll maximum layer (ENVO:01000326); material: water (ENVO:00002006), including particulate matter (ENVO:01000060) such as... | depth 30 m
TTTATAACTATTTAATTATATTATATTATGTCAAAAGAAAAAACAAGTCCAATAAAAAATTGGGAAATTAAAAATAGAAATTACTTTTTAACAGGAAACTCTGCTCCGTTAACATTTACAATACCTAGTAAACATACAAGAAAACATCCATTATTATGGTTTGACGAAGAACTTGGTTCTCAAAGAGAATTAAGATACGCTACTAACCAAGGATCTGTATTTGTAGATGAACAAAAAGGAGAAGCAACAATGGGTCATATTACTTTTAGAGATGGAGTGTTGGCAGTTCCAAAAGAGCAACAAGCTTTACAAAAAATGCTTTCATTATATCATCCCTTAAGAACTCATAGGTTTGCAGAATTGTTACCTCAAGAAATAGCTAATGATGATTTAGAAATATTAGAATGGGAAATTGAAGCTTTAAACGCTGCAAGAGACATGGATATAGATCAACAAGAAGCTATACTTAGAGTAGAACAAGGTTCTTCTGTTACAAAACTAAGCTCTAAAGAAATTAAAAGAGATTTACTATTATTTGCTAGAAACAATCCTTCACTTTTTGTAGAACTAGCTAATGACGAAAATGTAATGTTAAGAAACTTTAGCATTAAAGCTTCTGAGGCTGGAATTATAACTATAGCGCCAGATCAAAGGTCTGTATTGTGGACTAGTAATAATAAAAAGCTAATGACAATACCATTTGAAGAAAATCCTTACTCAGCATTTGCTGCTTTCTTGAAAACAGACGAGGGTGTAGAAATATACAAGTCTATCGAGAAAAAACTTAAATAACATGTAATACTAATATAGGGCTCAATTAATTGGGCCCAATATTATAATAAACAAATTAAAATGGCAATAAACGTAGATCAGGTTTATAAAACAGTCTTGTTAATAATAAATAAAGAGCAAAGAGGCTATTTAACTCCTAATGAGTTTAATAAATTAGCGACTCAAGTTCAATTAGAAACTATTGATGGATATTTTGAAACTATTAACCAACAAACGCGAGTGCCACAAAACTCCACCGAATATGGTGACAGGGTTAAAAACGTACAAGAACAACTAGACGTTTTTAAAACAATAGGTGATTGCGGTTTTACAGCTGCAACAACAACTAAAGCTGCATTTTTCACGCCTCCAACTTCTTCAGGAGCGGCTAGTGGAACACAGCTTCTTTCTTCAACAACAAATCAAATAGCATATCCTTTAACTACAATAACACAAAGTCAAGTAGAAGATAGCACAGTAGTAGTAACTTATTTAGGAACTGCGTTTGCTGATTTTAATATAACTGGTGGCGTGTTTAATTTAACAGGAGGATCTCTTCCTACTGGAGTAGCTAATAATATAGTTATAACATTATACCCACAAGATTTTTACAAACTAGGAACAGTTCTCTATAGAGACGACAGAATGGTAGAAGCTGTTCAAAGAAATGAACTAGCTATGCTAAACATGTCTCCTATAAGTAAACCTACAGATAATTTCCCTGTTTATTTGTATGAAAATAAAGAAATAATAATACATCCTCAAACTATAGTCAATAGAGTCCAAGCAACATATATTAGAAAACCATCAAATCCTACGTGGAATTTTTCCTCTACAACAGGTCATTATGTTTGGGATCCAGCAACTTCTGTTAATTTTGAGTTAGACTCAACAGAACAAAGTAATATAATATTACAAATACTATTATACGCAGGCGTGGTTATCAAAGACATGACAATAATTCAAGCTGCTTCTGCTGAAATAGCTAAAGAAAATCAAAACGAAAGAAATTAATAAGATATGGCAATACAACCACCAAGCGATGGATTAGTAACTGAAAACGCTCAACAGTACTTTCAAGGTTCTCAAGGATTTAGAGGTAAGGCCACTGGAAATCTTGGAGGCCAAACATTTTCAACCGATTTTGACACAAATCTTGTGTTAGGCAGCGCAACAAGCTGGAACCCTACAGACGTTGACTACGGTTTAAATAATTTTAAAGTTTACACTAGCGCTACAGGTGCCGCAGGTACTTGGGCTGAATTTATTACGCAAATAGTACTTACTAATGATAAAACTATAGCTTTAACGGCTGATCTTGTGGCTAACGCTTATGTAGTTGTACAGCTTAAAATTTTAAGTGGTGGCAAGTATGGAAATACGTTAGCAGACAAAGCATTTGGCCAAGAGGTTGAAGATAATTATGGTAGCTATCAGTATGTCACATTAAATAATATTGTTAGTAATTTTTTAGTAGGTTACGTAGGTCAAAGTAAATTGCTTCCAGACGCTAAAAGAACTGATGTTATATTTTTTGCAAAAAGAGCTATGCAAGAATTTAGTTATGATACTTTAAAAAGTATTAAGTCTGCAGAGTTATCTATACCACCAAGCCTAACTTTGGTTGTACCTCAAGATTATGTTAACTACGTTAAGATGTCGTTTATTGATGATCTAGGTGTTAAGAGACCTTTATACCCAGCAAACAACTTAACCACAAGTCCTTTTTACACTCAAGCTCAAGATTCAAAAGGTATACCTACTCAAGATCAATGGGGTAACGATATAGAAGGAACGTCTATTACTCAAGACAGATGGCACACGGCTAACAATAGCTTTATTAATGGAGACTTTGGAAATGATTTTACAAATGACATGTGGGCTTATAATTGGGATTCTAGTGGAGGATTTATTGGCGCTAGCTACGGTCAAATGTACGGTTTAGATCCTCAATTTGCACAAACTAACGGGTGGTTTAACATGAATGAAAGAGAAGGTAAAATATCTTTTTCTAGTAACTTAGTAGGTAAACTTATAGTATTAGAATACATATCAGATGGCTTAGCTTATGATTTAGATAGTAGAATACCTAAGATGGCAGAAGACGCTGTGTATGCGTTTATATTGCATGCTTTAATAGCTGGTAGAATAAACCAACCAGAGTATGTTGTACAAAGATTACGTAGAGAAAAAAGTGCTAAACTTAGAAATGCTAAAATAAGATTATCCAATATAAAACTTGACGAAATAATTCAAGTAATGCGAGGTAAATCTAAATGGATTAAAAACTAAATTAAATGGCAGAAATTAAAAACAATTTTATCAAATCTAAAATGAATAAAGATTTAGATGAAAGATTGATTCCAAATAACGAATATAGAGACGCTCTAAACGTTGCTGTGTCTAGATCAGAAGGCAGTGATGTTGGCTCTTTAGAATCTGTGTTAGGTAATATTCAGTTGGTAACAGAATCTAATAGCAATGAAGAAATAATTGGTAGCCTAGTAGATGAGTCTAATAATTTAGTTTATTATTTTACAACAGATCACTTAACTTCTAGCAAAGCACCTCTTACTGCTGTTTGTAAAATATCAGTCTTTAACGCTGGTTCACAGCAACCTACTACGTTAGTTAGCGGTAGCTTTCTTAATTTTTCTTCTTTAAACAGAATGAACGGAATAAGCTTGATAGAAGGTTTGTTGTTTTTTAGTGACAATAGAAATCAACCAAGAAAAATAGACGTAGACATAGCTAGCACAGACCCAGTGTACTATGTTAATGAAGATCAAATATCAGTAGCTAAGTTTGCACCTTATATAGCTCCAGACTTTATAGATTTAAGATCTTTAGCCGCAACAAAACCGTCAACAATGTCTGATGCAAGTGATCCTCCTCAAACAGAAATAGGTGCTTTAACAGTGTCTACGGTAAATTTAGACGTTTCTAAATATAAAAATGGAGAATCAATACCAGAAAAAAAGTCAGCTGCTGAGTGGACTGCTGCTGATACTGCTGGGCAAGGCGCTTGGTGTTATTATGATAATACTTTATCCAATGGCGTAGTTTATGGAAAACTTTACAATAGACATGCTATAGAAGATTCTAGAGGTTTAGCGCCTAATGGTTTTACAATTATGTCAACACAAGATTGGAGCGATATTACTGACGGTACTGCTGGCCCTGCTACTAGACTTAAGTCTTTAGACTTATGGGCTGCTAACCCAGGTACTAACACAACTGGTTTTGATGCTATACCATCTGGATATAGAGAGCACACCGCTAACACAAATACTTTTGAAAACGTTTTAAATATAGCTAGATACTGGACAAATGATGGCGTTGCTGCTGACGCAAATGGTCAATACATAGAATTAAACCAAGCTAATCAACTTATAACGTCTGTTACAGCCGCTGGTAATGATACATTAAATATAAATGGTTATTCTGTTAGAGTTAAAAACAATGGAACAGGTAATGGCTGGAATGGTGACCCTGATTTTTTAAGAGACAAGTTTGTCAAGTTTAGTTATAGATTTAAGTTTGACAATAATGAGTACTCTGTTATAGCGCCTTTTAGTCAAGACGTGTTTATTCCAGAGCAAGAAGGTGAGTTTTTAAATAGTGACGAAACAGAAGCTTTTGTTACAACAGTAGTAGAGTTTATGCAAAACTCAGTAAATAATGCTGTTTTAAATATAACTCTACCTAGTCCTAATATTATTGACGATTACAAAATAAAAGGCATTGATATAATATTTAAAGAATCTGACACTCAAGCTTATAAAGTGTTAGAATCTATTCCTGTAAACATAGCTTTTATAGCTTCTTTAAACAACACAAACATATACCAATACGAATACCAGTCAACTTTGCCAATAAAAACCTTACCTGCCGCGGATACCACAAGGGTGTTTGACAAAGTGCCGGTAACGGCTTTAGCTCAAGAAACTTCAGGCAATAGAATAATGTATGGTAATTTTGTTCAAGGAAAAAGTGGTCAAGCAGGTTTAGATTACTATGTTAGTATAACTGATAAGTCTCCACAAACTTTTGTGGAATACCCTCAGCATTCATTAAAGCAAAACAGAAATTATCAAGTAGGTGTAGTTTTAGCTGATAAGTTTGGTAGACAAACAGACGTTATTTTATCTAATTATGATAATCTTTTAGATTCAAACGGAAACGCTCAACCTGGTTCTAATGTTTTTAGTGATTATAATTCTTTAGGATTTGGATCATCAATAGATTCATGGCCAGGTGACAATTTACAATTAAACTTTAACAATGTAATACCTGAAGCGGCTAACGCGAACAACATAGCTGGTTACCCAGGAGCTTATGCCGTTGGCAATTATTATACAGTAAACATAACAACAGCACCTATACCTGATAAACCTTACTTTTGGGATTATAGTAATCAAACTATAGCCGCTACAAGTTCGGCTTTAACAATGATATTTTCAAATATTGTATTTGTTGATACTCAAGACGCCTCTAACACTTACGAATTATATAAAAATGAAGGTAACGGCTGGATTAAATTAACTAAAACAACAGATTATAGTATAAGTGATACTACCGGAAACGATGACGTTACTGTTACTTTTACCGCTGCTGCAACTCCAGTTGTAGGGGTAAGTTATAAATTCACATTAAGATACACGGCTAACAATTACAATAAATATCAAACCGGTAACATAACTTCAGGTGGAATTCCTTTGTTTGCTGATTTTGCAACTACATATCAAGATTACTACGCTGTTGGTATAGAGTTAAGAGGACTGTATTGTGATTATACTAAAATAGAAACAATTACCCCTATATACACGCCAGTTAGAGCTGTTTCGTTTTTTACTAAAAAAGAAATTGCTTTTAATTATTTATTTGATAACACTGGAATCACTAGTCCAACAAGAACAGAACCTACTTTAACGGCTAATAAAACCTTTGGAACCTATAACATTAATGTTGATGGTTTTTATAGTTACAAAATAGGCGTAAAACAACAGCAACAAGATTACTACAACGTATATCTTCCTGGTATAATAAATGGTTATCCTATACAAGGCGAAACTAAAGAACAAGGCGAAACTGCTTTTACTACTTTAATATCAGACAATATAAATAAAATACCTAGAAACCTAGAAGACGTTGGACCATTACAAAATCAATTTCAAAGTAACGTAAAAATGTTTGGTAGAGTTACTAACGTAGTGTATGTAGCGGGAAATAGTCCATATAGAAATACTCAATTTGATCCATTATCATCTGCAGATTCTGTAGATTTAATAGGTACAGTAAAAGATGTTTTTCCTGATGTTGGGATTACTGCTGCGACACCTGACGATTTAAACACTTTTTGTTTTTATAATTACGACGAAAGACCAGTTATAACTAAAATATCTACACAAAAAGCTATAGGAATTGCTGAATCTGATTACGGAGCGCCAGGAGGCACTTATCCGTATCCAAATAGTTTAGGTCTTTCTGTTTATGAAACTTCGCCTTTTGTTTCTTCATTAGAATTGTTTTACGAAACTACTTCAACTGGTTTAATATCAGATCTAAATGAAGACGTGTTGAATGAGTCTGGAGATATAAACGGTATAAGTATAACTTCTGCTAATTTTAGCGAGAGCATTGCTTCTGGCAGTCGTGTTACTTCTGACTTTTTTCCATTAGCAAGTGGAGTTCCTCCAACGCCTCCAGCGGGTGCTGTTATAGATACTATTTTTAATTATAGCTCTACTTCACCTCACGCTTTAAACAATACTAACTACGGAGCACCTGGGCCTAATCAAAGGTTTGTTTTAGAAAACGGAGCTACAACAGGTAGTTATTATATTAGAACTAGCGCTACTTTTTATGCTGGTTTTTCTAGTGAACCTAATTATTGGACAGAATATCCTGGGCAATACTTAGTAAGAATTAAATTTACTCAAGACGACGGTACTATAGTATATCAAAATCTTACTTTACAATTAATTAACTCTGCTCCAACTATAATAGCAGCAGCAAACCCAATACCTTCAGGTTCTCCAAGCGACGAAAATATATTTACCCTAAATACCTCGCCAAAAGGATCAAACGGTAGCGCAACAAGTCCAGCAACAGGACCAGCAGATGGAAACTGGGCAACTTTTGATGCAAGTTCTGGAAAAGGCTGGAGTATAACTCAAGTAATTAGAACAAACACTTCTACTAATGCCTCGGTGTCTTACACTACCGCCCAAGGCATAAGGCAAGTATTAAAAATAACAAATCAAGGTTTAAATTCAAACTATTGGAGATTTCAATGTATTTCACAAGGAGGCTTTGGTAACACGCAAGGTTATTCTTACGAAGTTACATTTGCTTTAACAGACACAAATAGTTCAACTACAACTATAGTAGTAAACTACCAAGTTGGAACAACTACATACAGTAGCACTCAAGTAGCTACAACTTATTACACAGAAGGAACTGGTTACATAAGTAATGGAGCTAGTAACACTAGTATGACAACTTCTACGAATTTAAGCATGTCAGCCTCCTCTACTACATTCCCAAGATGGATAGGTCAAATACAAAACTGGAGACCTACAACAGTGTATTTATACGCTAGAGGCAAAACAACTCAAGGTCCTAATATTGGTTTTAGCTATAGAATTGGTAACGTTGGTGGCGCTGATGATGCAACTACTGGAACAGTAGGCAACAGACTTAACGCAAACACAACAAACTTAGTAAACTCAACAGCTGTATTTGTTCCCGCGGCAACAACTTCTTCTGGACAACTAGGAAATTTAATCCATATTGGTACTTTAGATGGTTTTACAACAAGTCAAAGTTTAATTAATGGTGGCGTAAGACCTGGTCAAGTTAACACTGCTGTAGGTAATTTAGGAAATTATGATTTTGAAGACGCTGCTTTGGTTAATATAGCGGTGAGCATTGCTGAAGGTGGTACAGACAGTGGTGGTAGTTTTCCAAGTGGAACACGTACATCTATTGGATCTAATTCAAATCCTAACGTAACATTATATTGGAGCACTATATTTCCAAACCCTACAGAAAGCTCATTAGTAGCTTTAACAACTGTTACACAGGCTCCAGATTTACCATTTTTTCCATATACATCTCAAGGTATTAGTGATATACAAGAATCAGTTACAGCAACAGGTACTGGTCCAGCAGTAGGGCCGGTTGGATAATAGTTAAAACAAGAAAAAACAAGTAATAATAATAAGATATGCCAGCTATAATTCAAGTAAAATATTATAATACATACGTTCTAAAAAGAATAGTGCCTAATACTTTGAGCTCTGATCTTAATTGGTATATAGAAGAAGCTAGAATAAGAGGTGGTTATAATAATACGCAAACAGGTTTGTCACCTAGAGCTTTTTTAGTATCAGAAGACAATACTCAAGAATCTTTAGGTAATTCTATTATATATTCTGGAGTATTTAATTCTAGGACTGGTATAAACCAATCAAATCAATTTCCCTCTGGTAAAGACATAACTAGAACTGTTGACCCTTCCAAAGGAACAATCCAAAAACTATACGCAGAAAATACAAATCTTACTATATTTCAAGAACGTAAAGTTAATAGAGCTCTTATAGATAAAGACGCTGTATACACTCAAGAAGGAATACCTATGCAAACAACTTCTAATGTTGTTATAGGTGCAATTCAACCTTACGCTGGAGAATTTGGCATAGCTACTAATCCAGAAAGTTTTGCTGTTTATGGATATAGAAAATATTTTACAGACGCGCGTCAAGGATCTGTTTTAAGACTATCTCAAGACGGTATAACAGAAATATCTAATTATGGTATGTATGACTTTTTTAGAGACAATCTAGGGTCTATTTCAAATAATAGTATAATAGGTGGTTATGATATACATAATAAATGTTACACCTTATCTTTACACTCAACAACAGTAGGTAGAGTGCCTGTAACTTTAAGTTTTGACGAGCAAATAAAAGGTTGGACTAGTAGATATAGTTATGGAACAAGAAATCTTATTGTTAATGGTAATTTTATAGGTTATGAATTAACCACTAACATGTTTAGTATAAGGAACAATTTTTACTCAACAACTGGCGGTGGTATATTTCAACATTATTCTGAAAACGTTAATAGAGCTAATTTTTACGGAACACAATATAATAGTCAAGTACAAACAATACTTAATTTACGACCTTCTTTAATTAAAACTTTTCAAACTATAAATTACGAAGGCGCTTCAAACTGGTCTATGGATTCTTTTGTTACAAATGAAGACACAGCTAATGCAATATCGGTATTTGTAATGCCTACTACTTTAGCTGAAATGGAGAATAATTTCTTAAAAAATCAATTTAAGCAAAAAGAAGACAAGTATTTTGCTAATTTAGTAAATACATCTGTATTTGCTCAAGGCGAAGTAGTATTTGGTAAATCTATATCAGGCGTAAAAGGTTTCTTTGCTACAGTTACTATGTCTGCTACAAACACAGGTGATTCAGGTACCAACGAGTTATTTGCGGTAAGTTCAAATTTTATAGAATCATCTTATTAAAATCAAATGAAATTAAAATCTAGAAGATTAACACACGACGATTATCATACACTTGTAGAATGGTGGAGCTCTTGGCCAGACTGGATTCCACTAGGTAGAAACTTATTACCTGAAAACGGAACAGGTGGTATTATGGTAGAGCAAAACGGTAAACCTTTAGTCGCTGGGTTTTTATATAGTACAAATTCAAAAATAGCATGGATGGAATGGATTGTTTCTGATCCAACAGCTAAAATAGATAAATCAGAAGCTATATTATTATTAATATCCTCGCTAGAAAAATGGGCCGTTGAGGGTGGATTTGATATAATTTTGAGCATAGGCAGAAGTAAAGGCCTTATAGATAAACATAAAAAACTAGGATATACGGTTGATAAAAACCCTTCCTATGAAATAACTAAAAAACTTTAAAAAATGGCAGTAGGAACAGCAATGGCAATTGGCGGCGCGGTATCATTAATAGGAGGCGCAGTATCAGCTAATCAAGCGTCAAAAGGAGGCGCTAGAGCGGCTAGAGCAGCTCAAAGAGCTAGAGACGAAATAAGTAGAATAAAAAGCCAACGTATTCAAATAACAAATCCGTATGCAGGTAATACTAATTTATCTAATTTAGCAACAGATTTAAGTGACATGATTAGTAATCCTTTTAATAGTCTAGGAGTAGCTACTCAATCTGCTAAAATTCAAATGGAACAATCTGATATTGCTTTGTCTAATGCTTTAGAAACTTTAACCACTACAGGCGCAAGCGCGGGTGGAGCAACAGCTCTAGCACAAGCAGCTTTAGCTAGTAAAAAAGGTGTGTCTGCTAATCTTGAACAGCAGGAAGCTCAAAACCAAAAGCTAAAAGCACAAGGACAACAACAAATGGAAAAATTAGCAATGTCTGAAGCTCAAAGAATACAAGGGGTACAAATATCAGAAGGACAAAGAATGCAACAAGGTGAAGCAGCTGGTCAACAGTTTGTCATGGGTATGACAGAGGCAAGATCAAACGCAGATTTAGATTATGCTTCTGGCCAAGAATCGCAAGCAATGGCAAACCAAGCCGCGGCAAACCAAGCTCAATCTGCAGCATGGGGTGGTGCTATATCTGGTGCGTTAGATTTTGCTGGATCAGTTGGTAGTGCTCCCGGTGGAAGCGCATTCAACCCCTAACACGACAAGTCCAGACTTCGATTTACTTTCTTCAGTAACTTCCACTGGAAACGAAGGAACATATACAGTATAAAATTATAATTAAAAAATGGGATATAGAAATCAACCAGTAATACAAGACTTTTACGGATTAAAAGATCTAGCCAAAGCAACTTCACAAATAGGAACTTCTGCCGCTAGAGCTGTAGACAAAATCAATGCGTCTTTTAGGTTAGCACAAGATATTGCTAAAAAAGAAAATTCAGCCTTAAATATACTTAAAGGTAAATCTCAATTAGAAGATAGCAAGATAGTACAAGGTCTTAAAAATAAAAATAACCTTGGGGATCCAGAGCTAGTAACACAAGCGATAGATGAAATTGAAAATTACATGATGAGCGAGGACGGTTCTGTGAACGCTAAAGCTATATTAAAAAGTGGAAAAAATTTAACTAGAGACGAAAGAAAAATGTATCAAGACAGGGTTAATGTTTTTGAAGACATGATTTCTAATTTTACATCTGATGGAGCGGCTATGTTAACAGACAAAAATCTTTTTGATACTTTTGATGACAATACTATGTTCTACTCAGGTAACGACCCTTATGAACGTCAAATGAATTTGTTAGCCGCTACCACTACTTATGGGAAACCAAGCGGAGATGGTATAAAGCAAATAGGTAGAAAAAAAGATGGTAGAAATGTTTCTTATACATACGAAGTAAAAGCTAATCATCCTCAATTTAAAGATTTAGAAGAATTTCAAAACTTAAAAACTGTTGACGGTAAAAAAACTGTAACTTGGGCTAGAGATATGGCCACGTGGGACGGTAATTTTATTGACAAAATGGGTATCAAAGCTGCAGATTACAATGAATCTGGTAAAGGAAGTGGTAGTTTACAAGAAATCGGCGGTAAATTAGAAATTTCAGAAAACTATAGAACAACTTTACCAACAGTTGTAATGAACGGGTCTAATGAACAATCGGTGGATGTTGGTAGTGAATTTGTAGACGTTAATGGTTTTATAGAGTCTATGTCGTCCTCATGGGAATCTCAGGCAAACGCTATATGGAGTGAGATGCAACAAGGTGGTGGCAAGCCAAGCGCTAACGCGTTTTTAAGAAAAAATCTAAAACATAGTGGAGTTGATTATATGCAAAAGTTTGTTGATGGTGATATGACTGAAGATGATATTATAGGAACTTTTGAAAAATTATCAAAAGACGAAATGTTAGAACATTTTGGGTTACGCGATGGAGACATGTCTAATGGTTTAAGACTTACAAAAAGAGCTTTAACAGAGTCAGATATAAAAATGTTGATAGATAGAAAAATTCCTGGAGCTGTTAATCTTTCAGCTGGTGATGATGGTTATTTCTATGAAAGTGAAAAAGCAAGTGGAAAAGACAATACTGAAATTAAAACTTGGAAATTAAAAATGAAAAATTTATTAGGAGATAGTACCTCGCGCGTGCCAGTGTACGGTAATAAAACATCTGTTGGTACTAACGACAATAAAATGATTGTTTGGAACGCAGCCTTAAAGCAATGGGAACCACAAACCCGCGACGCTAACATTAGCACTAAAGCAGATGATGATACTAGAGTTTCAATGAAAGCTTGGCAACCTGCTAAAGGAAAAGACATTCCTACTGCTGGAAGCCCTAAAAGTGCTTACAACAATTGGTTAGGTTATTAATTATTAAAATTATATAAAATGAGATATTTAGATGGAAACACCGGTGCTATATATAGTCAAAGTGAAGTTTTAGCTCAGGCTGGAGAAATTCCTTTTGATGAGTTTGTTACAAGCAAAGGCTATCAATTAATGGAAGATGCGGTTGAAGAAACTAGTGAAGATGATTTTACAGAGGACGTTGTGATAAACAGTGCGGATGCAGCGTCCAAAAAGACAGCACAGACAGACGCTACGGATTTAACTTTGGAAAATGTTTCGTTGGATTCATTATCGAAAACTGAATCTCAAGAAGAAATAAACAAAAGAAAAAAATACGACGCTGTAAATATAGCTATAAAAAAGTACGAAGACTATAATAAAGATTATACTTTTGGGTTTGGAAAAAAACAAAAAGGTACCTTTAATGAAAGTGGTTTTTTAGCCGGAAGTAAGCAAACTTACGACGAAAACGCAAGATTACAAAAAGAAATGAACGATGAACTTAGGGCCTTAGGTCCTGATTTTGATTTTCCAGCAACTTTGTATGATTTAGATGAAGACGAATTTGTTGATGCGTTTCGTAAAGAATATCCTGGTATATCTATAGCTCAAACAGACGCTGGAGATGGTGTTATAGTTAATGTAAACGGAAAAGACGAATATTTAGATTTACAAAGAGTTCTTCCTGGAGAAAATTATTACAAAAACTTTGACAGAGTTTTAAAAGATATAAAATTAATGGACTCTGAAATGACTTCAGATGAAGTAATATCTGGTATTACAGCAGGTGTTGTTTATCAAATGAAAGATGGCGAGTACAATAGACATTACGTTAACAAAACTCTTGAAGGCACTGGTTATTCTATTGATCAAATAAATAAACAAGGAGGAAAAAACACAGGCATGGAACTGCTTTTTAACGGTGAGGTAGTCCTTAAAGACGCGGCTGTTAACAATAGCGGTGGAAAATTAGATAGCAACTACATAGGTAATGAAATTGAAGAATATTTAAAGAAAAACTTAACCTCAGCTCAAAACGAAATTGTTGCAAATAAAGGCTATGAATTGTTAGACGTGTTTTTAACTAAACAAGCAAAAGAAAAAGCTAAAGTTTCTGATAACATAACCGAAGAAGAGGTTAAAAAAGCTTACGCTTCAAAAGACTTTATTCCTACAGTTATGGCTGTGTCAGAGGGAGCTGGTTTAGACTCTATTCAAACTGATATTTTAAAAACCTATTTACAACAACAGCAAGAAAAAGCAGTAATAAGCTCTTCATATAATGCGGTTGCAGGACGAACAAACATTGGGTCTAAAAAAACAGAAATATATGACTACGATATTGCTACAAACTTAGGTGGTTTATCTGATGTTGAAGGTGGTGACGTAATACTTGACGCTTTACTTACTAACGGTATAGTAGAACAACTTGAAGAAACAGGTTTAGTAAATACCAAACGTGAATTAGTAGAAAATAAAATGTTAACTATATCTGAAAGATTATTAGTAGATACTGGTGATGTAGATTTAATAAGATTAGCCCAAAACTATAGATACGCTCCAGTAGAAAGACAACAAGACGCTGTAAACAATAAGATTAGAAATATAAAAAATGTCAACGGTGAAATTCAAGAAATACTAGAAAAGAAATTAGATGTGCTAATTAAGACTCTTCCAGAAGGAGCAGATCTTAACGTTGAAACTAGTGAGTTTGAAGGAGATGTACAAAGAGTTTTTAATTTAACATATAATCCAGACACAAAGCCAACTGACAAAGAAATAGCTCAATTTAACACCGCTCAAGTTAATTTTTATAAATTACAAACAAACGTTAATAGACTACAAAAAGATAGAATAAAATCCATACACAATGTAATAGATGATATAAATAATCTTCCAGATCTAAACAAGGTTACTGTTATTGAAGATGAAGATGGTAATGAATTTGAAGTAAACAAAAACATATATGATTTAGCTTTTAAAGAATATGATCCAGTAGATTTAATAGCAAAAGATCTTAGCGATGCTACTAATCAAATTCTTTTAACAGTTCCTACGCTTTTAGGAAGTGAGTCTGCTTTAGATGCTCAAAGACAGTTAAACAATAAAAACAAATACTATAGAAGCTTAGGAACATATGACGATGGCCAAGGAAGCGGAGGACTTTTTACAATAAGAACTCTTGCTCAACAATTTCCAAATATTGCTTTAGCTATAGGAACCGCTGGCGCAGGAAGCGTTATTGGTTTAGGTAGCATGAGCACAAGACTTGCTATTGGTACAGCGTTTGGCACAAGCTCAGGCGCTCAAACATTTAGAGACTTAACGCTGCAGCAAGAGTTAGTTACTTTGGCTTATGATCAAAAAAACTTTTTAACAAAAGGTTATGAAAGCGGTGATATAGATGACTTTAGCTACTACTCAGGATTGCTAGATGCTAATCAAACTATAGCTATGAACGATCTAACTGATAGCCAAATAATAGGAGCTTCTATATCTAACGGTATAATAGAAGGTGGTATCACTACCGTTCTTGGTACTGCGCCAAATACTATAAAAATCTTTAAAGATTTCAAAGGTGGTGTAAACTTAGTTGACATGTTTGGTAAAGGTAAAATGAACCAAATTTTTGGAATACTTGGTGAAGGTGGTAAAAGAGTTGGACTTGAGGTTATAGAAGAAGAAATAATATACGCTGGTCAAGGAATAATAACTGAATTAGCTATTCTTGAAAGAGAGTTTAAAGGAGATCAATTTGACGACATTGCTATAACTACAATTATGGTTGCTGGCGGTAGTAATGGGCCTGGTATTGCTTATTCTGGTATAAACAACATGATATATACTAATGAATTTGCTAAAAAAGTTAATAAATCAAACGAACAATTAATAGAATTAAACAAATTAATAGCTGATCCAACTATAGATCCAGAGCTTAAAAGTATTGCAATAGAGCAAATGGGCACAGAGATTGGTGTTAAAGCCAATGCTATCAACGTAAACGCTGTTGATATAATGGCAATGGGAGAAAAAGTTGTTAACAAAGTTTTAGGATTTAACGCGTTAAAAAATGCTTTATACGATCAAGCTGGTGTAAGAAGAGGTACTTCAGATGTTGACGCGGTTAAACTAATAGAAATATACAAAGAAACTTTAAGTAAAGAAAAAAAAGAAAGTTTTGAATCTCAACTAAGTACAGTAGAGCAAAACATTTCAAAATTAAAAGATAGTCCAAAAGACTATGATTTAGTTATAAAAAACTTAGGACCTATACATAGTATTGTAGTAGATAAATTCAACAAAGATAATCCTAATTGGAAAAATAATAAAACAAAAGCAGAACAACTAGCTTTAGTTGTAGACGATATAAGAGCAAGAGCAGATCAAGATAATATAAATACTGCTAAAAAATTACCTTGGATTGTAGAAGAAGTTGAAAGTTTAGCAAAAGGAGATTTATTAGCTGAAAATATTTTGTATGCTAATTACGGTAGACAAATAGGTAAAAATGCAGCACAAGCTTTAATTCTAAATAGAAACACAGAGCTAAGTGCTGAGAAACTTTTAACAAAAGAACAATTAGCAGGTTTAGAAATAATACCTTTAAAAGATGACGCATCAAATGCTGTAGAGGAATTATACAAGATGGTTGAAAATGGTGAAATTGAAAATGACGCCGCTGTGGAAATTTTGAAAAGTTTAGAAGAAGGTGCTAATGGATTTATAGTAGGTAACAAATACATTGTTAAAAATGAAGAACTTGCAAAAGAAAAATTAAAACAAGGGAGCGTTAGATCTGCTGTTGTAATAAACCATGAAATAAACCACGCTATTGATGACGCCTATTTTAAAAACCCAGACGGTTCACTATCAAAAGCAGGCAAGCTTTTTACTTTATATCTTAACGATGCTATGACTGTTGACGGTAATAACGTCTTGCAAGATATTAGCCGTAGAGTTAGAAATCTTTTAGACAACACTGATAAGTATGGCGTAAAAAATGACAAAGGCGAGTTTATATTAGATAGGAAATTTGAAGACACTAATGACGCCTACAAAGATGAATATGTTAGAGAGGTGCAAACTTTATTACTTGCAGAACAAAAAGGCTTAGAAAAAGGAGAATCATTTTTTGGCAAAATTGGATCTAAATTAGGGTTTGGTTTAGAAATAGATAGTTCTAAAAAAGCTTTAGATTATATATTAAATAATAATGCTGCTTTTAGACTAGGTGAATTAACTGAGCAAGTTAAAAAGAAAATAGGTAAATCATTAACATCTGAGCTGAATGTATATAAAAAAGGAATTGAAAAACAATCTATATTAGACGACGCTAAGCCTGACAACAAAAGAATATTTCAGCAAACTGTAAATACTTTTAATGATATCGCAGGTATGTATGGCTTGCCCTTAACGTTAAAAGCTGATGGTACGGCTAATTTTACTAAAGCAGATTGGGATGCTGTAAATGATGAAACAAAACTTGGTATTGGTGTGATGGTAGGTGAAACCTGGACGCCTTATGTAGATTATTTAATGAGATCAAGAAGAGACGTTCCTGGTTATGATGAGTATGCTAAATCTATCGTTGATAGAGCAGCTACTGGTGTTGAAAAACGAGACGATGGTATACCGTTTTTAGTAAAAACATTTAACCCTACAAAAGCAAAACTAACAACCTATATATATGGTAATGTTAGAAAAAGACTACAAGGTGTTATTGATAAAACTAAAGGTTTTGGAGAAATAACAGTAGACGCTGCTCCAACAATTGTAGGGGCTAAGCAGTTAGTCGGTAAAGAAGGAGCTGATTCAAGAATAAAACTGGATGAGCGTAAAAAAAGAGAAAGTAAAAAGCCTCAACCTAAAGTACCAAACTTAATAAATAAGTTAAAAATATCAAACCTTGACAACTCTAAAGTTGTTACAGTTAAAGATAAAACTGAAACTGAAATAAAAAGAAAAATCAAACAACAATTTTTACTAGGAAGTAAAACGGAACAAGGTTCACCTGAATTTAGAAGAGAACTAATTGAAGAATATAGAGCTGATCTTAGTAATTTATTTATAAGTATAATAAAAGAAGGACTAGCATTTGATACAGACGCTAAGGTTAAAAATTCAAACAAAGCTTTGAATATAAATAATTTCATTAATAACAATGTTGATGAGATAATAAGAAATGTTACACAAAACATTGATATAGCTAATATTAAATATTCTTTTTTAACAGAGCTAATACTAGACTCTGATGGTAATAAAATAAGAAAAGGTGCTGAAGAATCTAGATCCTACAATGATGCTATAGAAAAAGGTAATATTGCTGGTAAAAAAATTAAAGATATATACTCTGGGCCATTTAAAAGAAAAGCAAAAACCATAACTACAGAGTTAAGAAACGAATTTAAAGAATATTTTCTTTCAAATGATATCAACACAAACAAAAGAAACGCTAGACTTGATTCTTTAGCTGATGTGTTATCTGAGCAAACTGGTTTTGATTTAACTGGAGAAGTATTAAGAGAAGAAGGTTTACTTGTTGAAGAAAAAATACAAGAAATAGAGAGACAAATAAGTCGAGGAAAATTTCAAATATCATCTCTTAACGAAAGTCAGCAAGGTTTTTGGGAAAACCAAAGATTTGATTTTTATAATGATTTAAGACTTTCCGATAATTTTAAATGGCAAACAATAAACCGTATACATAAAAATATATATGGTGAAGAGTTTACTAACGAAATGCATGAAAGTATCTCTAAACAATTTGGCAGACTTTTAAGCCCTATATCTAAATCAGATGAACAAGTTTTAGGAAGTAAAAAAGAATTTAACGCATACTTAGAAGATATAGCTTTTAGTACAGATATAAACGAAGCGTTAGCGGTTATGGTAGGTACTACTATAAACCCTGATACTCAAAAGCCTTATAAAATAACAGAGTTATCTAAAAATAAAAATGAAATATTAGCCGCTAGAGAACATGTAATAAAAGTTTTAGCTCCTTATCTTGTAGATAAATACAATCGTACTTTAGCTGAAGATATGTTATTGGCATATTCAACATCATTTAGCCAAGGTTCTAGTTTCTTTGGTGCTTTTACTAAAAAAGGAAATGAAGTAATTGAATCTAACAAAGATAGCAATAGACCAAGTTTTTTTGGAGATAATACTGATGTTTTACAAATGATGCAAGCTATAAATTCAGACATAGTTAGTATTGATGACAAAACAATTACTTATAAAAACGAAACCACAAGAAAAGTAAACATAAACACTAGTGCTAACGTAAAAAAATCTTACATAGATGGTAAGTTTGAAGACAGCAAAGAATTACAAGACAAAGATACTTTAGATAGTGGTTTAGCTTGGGATTTTACTACATCGGTTATTGAATCATTAAAAGGAGTTAACGCAAATACTACTGCTTTAGTATTGGCCGCTATGAACGGATCTTCTAATAGTTCTCTTCGTTTAGCTGCGCCAGTTTGGGGTAGATCAACAACTTTAGAATTTAAAGATTTAAAAATACCTAAAATAAGAAATGGTAAACAAGAATATGTAAAGGAAGAAATAATTAATTCTAAAGGACAATCGGAGTGGCAATTTAAAAGAGATAAGGATAATAAAAAAATTAAAATATACGAGCAAGCATATAGGTATGAGCACGCGGTGCCAGCGAGAGTTGTTTTGTTTTTTATGTATGATTCTATTATAAATGGAAATAAAGATATTGATTTAGATATTTTAAAAGAAGATTATAGGGTTACTATTATTCCAGTTTTAAAAATGGACAACGTAATAACTGACTCAGGTTTTAGTTCTATGATGCTAGCTGGTTATTTACCTGGCAAACAAACATGGTGGAAAAGATATTATAATATATTTACAAAAGGAAGAATGCCTTACGCTTTACAAGCCTATAGAGATTCTAACAGTGTTGTTGGTAAAGAATTTGAAGAAGCTTATAAAAACAAACAAAAACCAATAGTAAAAGCTAATGCTCAACAAACAATAGATCAAGATAACAATGCAGACATTGCTATGTCTGAAGCTAGAAATAGTGTTAAATATTCTATCAACGAAAAGAAAATAAGAGTGTTTGATTTTGATGATACGTTAGCTAGAAGTAATTCTAAAGTGTTATATACTATGCCAGATGGTTCTACCGGATCATTAAACGCTACACAATTCGCTAAAGACTCTGCTAAATTACAATCTAAAGGTGCTATATTTAATTTTGATGAATTTTCTAAAGTTGTTGATGGTAAGAAAGGCCCATTGTTTGATGTTGCTAAAAAAATTCAAGACGCTAGAGGCTCTGAAGATATATTTGTTTTAACAGCAAGACCTCAAAGCGCTGCTGGACCAATACAGGAATTTTTAAACTCTATGGGTTTAAACGTACCTTTAGATAATATAACAGGATTAGAAGATGGAACAGCTAAGGCTAAAGCTGATTGGATTATAAATAAATTTGCAGAAGGTTATAACGATTTTTATTTTACTGATGACGCTATCAAAAATGTAAAAGCAGTTAAAGATGCTTTAGACGTCTTAGATGTTAAGTCAAAAGTTCAACAAGCTAGAGTTAAGTTTCAATTAGACATGAGTGAAAAGTTCAATATTATTATTGAACAAAACAAAGGGGTTGATCGTAATAAAATATATTCTGATGTTGTTGCTAAAAGAAAAGGTAAAAACCAAAAAAGATTTACATTATTTTTACCTCCATCTGCTGAAGATTTTAGAGGCTTAACTCAGTATACTTTTGCGGGCAAAGGTAAAAAAGGTGAAGCTGATCAAGACTTTTTTGATAAAGCTTTAATAAAACCTTACGCAAGAGGAGTGTCTGCAATGGAAGTAGAAAAACAACAATTAAGCAATGATTGGAGAGGTTTAGTTGGATCATTTAAAGGAATGGCTAAAAAGTTAAAAAGCAAAGTGACTAATACAGAGTATACTTTTGACGAAGCTGTTAGAGTTTATCTTTGGGAAAAAGCAGGGTATACTATACCTGGTATATCAAAAAGAGACCAAGCCGCGTTAAGTAAAACAGTTAGAGAAGACGTAGATTTATCTGCTTTTGCTGACGGAGTTTTGCTTATAAGTAAAAAAGATAAATACGTGGAACCTGGTCAATACTGGGACGGAGGAACAATAATATCTGACTTAAACACTATATCTAAAACTATAAACAGACAAGAGTACATTAAAGAATTTGTAGACAACGCAAACGTTATATTTAGTCCAGAAAATTTAAACAAAATAGAAGCTATATATGGAACTAGAGTAAGAATAGCTTTAGAAGATTCTTTATATAGAATGACAAATGGCACAAACAGAACTTCTAAATCAAAAGACGCTATAGTAAATAGATGGAACAACTGGGTTAACAACTCTGTTGGTTCTATTATGTTTTTTAATAGAAGATCTGCATTATTACAAACTCTTTCTACGGTAAACTTTATAAATTGGAGTGATAATAACCCTATAAACGCTGCTATAGCATTTGCTAATCAACCTCAGTATTGGAGTGATTTTAAAATGCTTTGGAATTCTCCTAAATTAAAACAAAGAAGAAAAGGACTACAAGGCGACGTACAAGAAGCTGAAATTGCTAAAGCTGCTAAAAACGGTGGACCACAAGGTGTTATATCTTATTTGCTTAAAATAGGTTTTACACCAACTCAAATGGCCGATAGTTTTGCAATTGCTTCAGGTGGCGCAACTTTTTACAGAAATAGAGTTAATACATACGTAAAGCAAGGAATGTCTAAAACAGACGCCGAAGTTAAAGCTTTTGAAGATTTTAGCTCTATATCTGAAGAGTCTCAACAGTCAGCAGATCCTATGCTAATATCACAACAGCAAGCTGGTCCATTGGGTAGGTTAATTTTGGCTTTTCAAAATACACCAATGCAGTATACTAGACTAATGAAAAAAGCTGCTCAAGATCTTGTAGCTGGCAGAGGTGATGCTAAAACCCATATAAGTAAAATAATTTATTATGGAGCTATACAAAACTTTATATTTTCCGCGTTATCAAACGCTTTGTTTGCTTTAATACCTGGGTTTGATGAAGATGACGAAAATCTTACCGAAGAAGAACAAATAGAAAAATACAATAAAGTACTTAAAAGCAAAGAAGATAGGATATTAAACAGCATGATGGACACTTTATTAAGAGGGTCTGGTTTAGCTGGCGCTGCAATATCTACTATTAAAAACGTAGTTAGAAGGTATAACTATGAAGAAGAAAAAGGATTTACAGCTGATCACGCTTACACTATAATAGAGTTAGCTAATTTGTCTCCACCAATAGGTTCTAAATTAAGAAAAGTCTATAGCGGTATTCAAACTAATAAGTTTGAAAAAGACGTCATAGCGGAAAGAGGCTTTAGTGTAACTTTAGACGGTAAATTTAACTTAAGTTCTAAATATCAAGTAGTTGGAGATGTAGCATCTGGTCTGTTTAATGTACCTTTAGACAGATTAACACAAGAAGTTAATGCTTTAACTGAAGCTTTAGATACTAGAAACACTGCTTGGCAAAGACTAGCTTTAACTCTTGGCTTTAGAACGTGGGGCGTAAATGCTAAAAATGAAGAGCATGATCTTATAAAAGCAGCTGGTAAAGTTAAAAGAAAAGAAGAGGGTAAAATTAAAGCTAAAGAAACAAGAAAACTTAATAACATAGAAAAAGCAAAAGAAGCCGCCGAAAAGAAAAGATTAGAAGAAATAAGAATAGCGGCTTTATCAGTTAAACAAAGATTACAAGAAACAAAAACTAAAGATAGTTTAACAAATATAAAAATAGAAAAATCAATAGAAAACGCTTTATTAAAATTAGACAAATTAATGCAATAAACAAATTTAAAAATTTAAACTTTAAAAATAAAAGATAAAATGACCAATAAAATTTCAGAAAACACTGAATTAACTTTAGATTTAAAAACA
>TARA_R110002126_G_scaffold75173_2_pt1 | contig 22076 bp, 38 predicted proteins | sample TARA_R110002126 | Tara Oceans TARA_R110002126 (sample SAMEA4397536) | marine metagenome | biome: Polar Biome; feature: [DCM] deep chlorophyll maximum layer (ENVO:01000326); material: water (ENVO:00002006), including particulate matter (ENVO:01000060) such as... | depth 30 m
GCAAGGTGTACAAATTTTGATGTCCAAAACCATTTCATTTATCCGTTTCCTTTTTGAAAATCCTGATAGCTTCAAACAACCTTCGAACTGCAAACGAGCGAGCAATGCTTACTGCTGTAAAAAAAGCACCAATCAAGAGGTTGTCTGTTATCGATACTTGAAGACCAAAAATTGGGAAAACTAAAAGTTGAGTAGCCACTGCAATAATATACCCAATCGCCACATTTAGAAGTGCTTCGGCCAACGACATCAATTTGGACTGTTTCATTTGTTGTTACTCCAAGCGCCATGTTTTTGTGAGAAATTTTCAAGCTCGTCAGTCATGTCTGACCACCAATCTGACCACCAAAATTCCCAATCCATCATGCTTTTGTCGAACGCATCCTCTGGCGCAGGCCGTGCCCTTTTTGTATAGTATGTGATGTCTTTGCCAATCTTAAGGCTACTCATTTTAAGACAACTTCCAGCTCATACCCAAGTGCGTCGAGCACCATCTCCACGCGTGAAAACGTAGGTGCGCTAATACCGCGCCGCCAATTTGACAACATTTGCTCTGATACGTTTGCCTTGTCAGCTAAGTGGCACCACCTCAAGCCCTGCTCTTTTCGCAGCTCGTCTACGATTTCATAAATGTTCATCGTGATTTACTTTCAGCCATGCGCCTTGCCCACTCTTCATCAGCCAGACGATAGGTGTGCTTGTTGTCCTCGCCTTCTCGTTGGATTGACGACGGCCACCCGCTGCGTGACTCTTTAGACTTTTTAGCCTGAAGCTTTCCGATCGCCGCCCGTTTTTCTTTTGAAAGAAGACGCATTCCTGCGCCATTATACGGTTGCTTGCGGCCTGATCTCGGCACTCCCATAGGCATTATTTGTTCCTCACTGGCGGGTCATTCGGGCTGCATGGCTGACCACATTCTTGCCAATCCAATGCAGCTTGTTGTGCCATTTCCTGCTCCCGATCAATCGCGTCAAAGACCAGGCCTAAAAACAAAAACGCGGCGACAAAAGCCCCCGCGCCAAACACCAATTTATTTATCATCGTCGTCTCCCAATAATGTTAGCGCCATTGTTACCGACAACCCGGCAAACACCTGAAGCCACTCAACTGCGTCCAACGTGTCTATCTCCCCGGCATCGATCCGGTTTCTAAGGATTTCACAATATGTCATTTTGCTGCTCCCAATACCTTAACGATTACAGACTTGATGTCTTCTTCTATTGTGTCAACGTGATGCATTTCATACGTCATGAAGCTACCATCCTCTGGTGTGTCACCCCATGACGCCTGACCGTCGTTCTTAATGATCGAAAGGATGTCTTCAAGCGTCTGCTTCATTTCAATCACTAACGTGTTGAGATCCTCAGCGCACCCCATCTCCCGCAAACCGCTACTATACGTCATCGTCTTCTCCTTTGTTAAATTTCCATCCCACAAAAACGACATTTCCAACTTGATGAACCGGCGCACCGTATCTTCTAATTGAAGAAATCGCGTCGCGGTAACCCTCCTGATAATCACCGTCCGGCGGGTCTATCGAAAACCCATGCAGCGCAACTTCCAGGTCGAACTCATGCTCGATGTACTCACTGACTGCGTCGGTGTAACCCTTCGCATACGAAGCCGTCATCTCGTAGTCCATTAGGCGTCCTCCTCGATCTGGTCTTCATAGCCTGGGCAGAACGTGGCGATCGTGCGGCTCGTTTCGAGCAGGTGACAACCACCGTTTCGAGACCATTCACATCCGTTGCTACACACCTCACCGGCGTTAAAGACGTCGGACACGACATCCCACCGCTGCGGCGTGCAGCGGCGGTTTAAGATCTTTTGAATTGATGCGTCCATGATTAAGCTACCTCGTTAGAAGAGTTACTGATACGTAGGCTTGTAACCAAAGAGCACTTCGTGCGCTCGTCAAACCAAGCTTCACCCATTTCAACTTTAACTGCTTTTGTGTCGAGCGTCGACCGGATGGCTTCGACCTTCCGCAGCCCGACAGTATTAGATTGACCAAATACAAAGTCCTGCTTTGTCGCGTCCATGATCTCAAGCACCTCTTTTTTAAGTGCGTCACGGCGCTTTGACAGTTCCTTGATCTGCGCGTCTAACTGGATGAATTGATCTATGTTGTTCATGTATTTAACTCCCTTTCAATTAATCAGTACACACATTGTACAGAGACTGTATCATAAACGTCAAATCTTTTTTAACCTGGGTAAAGAGCGATGCAACCAGGGTTGACCCATTCCCAGTACAGGCCGTGCTTGTCTGCGTAGGCCTCTAGCTTTGGGTGTATCTCAGGGTCGCCACCACTAAACTCACCCCAATAATCAGCAGCGCCGTCGCCTTCCTCGGCGGAAACTTTTACGATGTTATTCTCGTCAGCATGATGGAAGGCAACATACCCCATTTTTAAAATGTCTCGAATTGCTTTTTCTGTATTTAACATTTGTCTCTCCGTTTTGTTTTCCTACCCCTTAAGCCCCAGCCTATTTCTAGGTCTGGGGCTGGTCGGGGTTTCTTTTAGTCTATGCTAGTTGAACCTTCGTTGCGTGGATTTCTTCTTGCCATGCCATCAGTGCGACTTTTGCAACAACGAAGCAGAGTGATTTACGGGTGGGCAAACCTCGGTCTGCCAACTCTTCTTTTGCGTGGGATGCTATTTCACGGATTGAAGAGCGTGAGTGAAGTGAGCCACTTTCAAAATTATTTAACATTCCGTCAGCTACTTCTGAGATGATTTTGTCTGTTACGAACATTGTCTTGTTTCCCTGTGTTTGTGATTAACTAATACTCTTATACAAAACTGGTACAACATAGTCAACTGTTTATTCCCTGTGTTTGTTACTACCCGAAAACCCCAGCCACCTTTCGGCTCTGGGGAGGGGGTCACTGACTGACCGGCTTGTATTCGGCTCTCACCAGATTAGGTCGCCGCTTGGCGCACTGATTGCTGGCGAACGGTGCGAAGGTGATCGCGGACGCCTTCGCGACGGACGTAGCGAGCGTGGTCAAGGACCGTGCTGGCTGCGGTCTCGGCATCTACCGTGCTGGCGTTAGCGTCGAAGCGAAGATTAGCAGACGGGGCATCAAGGACGGTGGTGATAATGTAGACCTCGGCGTATGTGGACGGAGATACGTTGGCAATGGTGAGTTTTACAAATGGCGAATATAGTTCAGCGTCGTCGAAACCGCGACTGGTGATTACTGCTGTGTCTCCTACGATCTGGTAGGTGGTGATGTTAAACTGCATGTAATTAACTCCCTCTGTTTGTGATTAACTAATACTCTTATACAAAACTGGTACAACATAGTCAACTCTATTATAAAATAAATTATACGAAATAAATTTAATGCGGTGCTTGATGCTTGTACGTTTATGGTGTAAGAGCTGTAGCTGCAATTACATTAAACAAATTGAGGGATCAAATGTCAGATAAAATTCAAACGCAAATGTGGCTCAACGCCACCACGCACGCGGCATTAAAAAACGCCGCCCGTATCGAAGGTGTCAGCATGGCACGCCTGGTCGACGAGATCCTACAGTATGCTCTACCTCTTCGTGTAGAGCGTCACACTCAGCGTCTTGATCGGATGCGTGTCGCGGCTGGTGAGGTTTCTTGAACACTATTGGCGTGGACCCAGGCTTGTCTGGTGCTATCGCTTGTATTCGAGATGATGGTGTCGTCATGGTTACTGACATGCCTCTTTTTGAAATCCAACGTGGCAAAAAAACTTTGCGTGAAGTAAATGGTGTCGAGCTGTGCGCGATCGTTCAGTTATGTGGACATGCTGAGGCCTCAGTTGAGAAGCCGCACGCTATGCCTGGGCAAGGCGTGACCAGCATGTTTAACTTTGGCAAGGCCTGTGGAGTTGTGGACGGTGTGTTGTCTGCAATGATGATCCCGGTCTCATATGTAGCGCCTGCTACATGGAAGCGCCAGATGGGCCTGTCATCCGACAAAGGTGAGAGCAGGCGTCGTGCGACGCACCTATATCCTCAATACGCAGACGAGTGGAAACGCGTTAAAGATGACGGTCGCGCCGAGGCTGTGTTACTTGCGCATTATTTGAGGACAATAGTATGAACCGATCTGACATTCTTGCTCAAGCTGACGACATTATTAACAACGATCGTGCGGCGGCGCACGGGGATGCACACAAGACCTTTGCGATGATTGCTGACAGATGGACTAACCTGCTTAACATTCCGGTATCACCTGAAGAGGTAGCCTTAATGATGATTGATCTTAAAATTGTACGCACCTTGCAATCGCCTCGTCGTGCAGATAATTGGGTCGACATAATTGGCTATGCCGCGTTGGGCGCTGAAATTGCGGGAGCAAAAGATGACAAGTAATTTGGAGAAAATGGGTTGTACGCACCTCTCTTACAGCCAGGGTTCAATGTTTATACAAGATCCTGCGCGATGGTGGCTGTCCTATGTCCTTGGTCATCGCGAAGGCAGCAACGCAGCTATGGAGCGTGGCAAGGCTGTCGAAGAGGGCGTGGAGGCTTGGCTCAAAGGTGAGTTCGTCGATGTCCAGGACGCGATTGAGGTTGCGTGCAGTGTGTTTAATCGAGCTACCGCTTTGCTTTGCAGCAACGAGGCTCGTGAGAAAGAATTGACCGGCATACCTGGTATGGTCGCCTGGGGTATTGAGGCAGTGCGTGGACTTGGTACGCCGATTGCCTATCAAGAAAAGATTGAGGTTATGTTGGATGACGTGCCGGTTCCAATAATCGGATACATCGACTGGACATTTGACGGACTGATCATTGACCTTAAGACAACCAAGAGAATGCCTTCACAAATTAGCGCAGCGCATCGGAAGCAAGGTGCTCTGTACCGCAAGGCAAAAGGAAATTACGGCGTGCAGTTTTTGTATGCGACGCCAAAGAAATCATCTATGTTGATTTTGGAAAACGATCAACAGGATCTCGACGAACTTCACCGCGCATTCCGCGCAATGGAGAAGCTGTGCGGCTTAAGTGACGACCGCGCAGAGATTGAAGCACTGCTCTGCCCAAACTACGACTCGTTCTACTGGTCTAATCAGCAGACGCGAGAAAAGGGCCGTGAAGTCTTCGGAATTTAATTGTCACACAATGAGTGAATAGGAAAATAGAAAATGGGTTTAGGTTTACCAACTGGCGGCGGGTCCGCTGATTTTATTCAATATGTAAAGTACAATGCCAAAGCTGGTCGATGGTATTGTAAGCATGATGATGGCGAGGCTGAGGTTAAGCAGCTAACCGCGATCTTTGACTTGCCAGGTATTAAAACTGGCAACTTTAAATATGCTGCGGGTATGGCACCAGACTATCGCTTTGATAGTAGCGTCGGTGAATGTGATGCGGCTAACGACGAAGGTTACAAGCGTGGCTTTTACGTCTTGATGTTTTCGCCAAAGACATTAGGTGGTGTTCGAGAATTCAGCTCCAACGCCGGCAGCGTCAACGAGGCAATGAACGATTTATTTTCGGAGTTTGAGGAAGCTCCAGAGTCGAAGGAGGGTAAGTATCCTGTCGTCACATGTGACGATGTGGTGCCGGTTGAAAATAAGCACGGCACAAATTATAAGCCGGTGTTTAAAATTGTGAAGTGGGTCGATCGACCTGATGACATCCCGCTTCCATCGGCTCCCACTGCTGTGCAGGTTGCACCCTCTCCTGCACCCGCAGCGGTCGAGGCCCCAGCTCCGGCTGTGGTTGATGACGACGACGAGTTCTAAGTAGTCTCGCTGTTTGTCAGGTGTCGTTGTGGGCCTCCCTCCTACAACGGCACCAACAAGAAGCGAATTTAACTGGCATGAGGGTGCTTAAAAATTATGACACAGACATACAAGAATTTTGCTCCAGGGTTGCATGGCCTGGGATATGACACGACGCCGGTAAGCGGTAAGGCTCCAATTTTAGCAGGATGGCAGCACAGGCCAGACACTGCACTGGATTATGAGCAGCACGCATCGAGATCGATCGGTGTCCTCCTTGGAGGCGAACACAATCTGATTGCTGTCGACGTCGACGTCATGAACCCTTTTGCGGCAAACGCCGTTGAGAAGCTGATTGAGGACAGCCTAGGCCAAGGTCCACGTAGAATAGGCAAGGCACCTAAGTTCTTGATGGTGTTTAAAACAGATCAGCCGATGCGGAAAATCAAGACCGCCGTGTTTAATATCGAGGCGACCGATGATGACGGGTGCGTAGAGGTTTTGGCCGAAGGTCAGCAATTTGTTGCTAGTGGCATTCATCCCGACACACAACGAAAATATTCCTGGCCTGATGATAGTTTGATGGACTGGTCAGCGGCTGACCTTCCAACTGTTACTGTCGAAGACGTCATGAAATTTGTTGAGGCCGCAAACAATTTGCTCAGTAATTTTGGCACGCCAAAGCGTTCAGCACGCGAGGGTGGCAGCGTGCCGTCCAGGGCACTGTCTGGTCTTAATCTAAAGGATCAATCAGCACCTCCAGACGAAATTGATATCGCTGTTTGCCACATACCCAACGAGGACGTTCACTACGATGATTGGGTGCATATGGCACACGCTTTGAAAGGTGCTTTGGGAGACGCTGGTAAGGACATATTTGACCGTTGGTCTGCACGATCACCAAAGAACGACACCGACCAGAACGATCGCGTGTGGCAAAGCATAGGTGACGTGACACGGGTCGGTGCCGGTTCTATTTTCTACATGGCCGATCGCTATGGTTTTGACTTGGCCGCCTATCGAAATGAAAAGCGTGCAACGGTCACTCCACCACCGGCTCAAAGTGTACAACCTCAATTTGACCCAGACACTGGTGAGATTATTGATGATGAATTTGATGCCGAGCCTTTTAAGATTGGACGCATGGCCGGGTTTAATCCGAGATCGATTAAGCCACGTCGGTGGATTATGGACGGCAGATATATTAGAGGTAAGGTGACATTAACTATCGCTCCTCCTGGTGTTGGTAAGTCGACACTGACAATGATGGAGGCGCTGGCGATTGCTGCCGGTAAGGACTTTGGTGGTAAGGAGACTAAGATCCGTGGACGTGTCTGGATTTATAACAACGAGGACGATGAGGAGGAACTGCACCGCCGCTTGGTTGCAGCGTGCAAGTCAATGGGCATTGACCTTGCTGATATCGAGGACAGGCTGTTTGTTAATTCAGGTGAGACGCAGCCACTACTTGTAGCACGCGAAGGTGATCGGCCTAGTGAGACCATTATCACAGACCACGTCGACCATTGCATCAGGCACATCAAAGAAAACAAAATTGACATTATGTTGGTTGATCCGTTTGTCGAGACACACACCGTATCAGAAAATGCAAACGACGCTATGAACAGGGTTGCCCGATCCTACCGCCATATAGCGCAGGCAGGGGACTGTGCCGTCTCTCTGGTGCATCACTCCCGCAAAGTCAGTGGTGGCGACACAACGTCCTACGTTGGCAATGCAGACACGTCTCGCGGTGCTGGCTCTGTCGTCGGTGTGGCGCGTGTTGCCCAGACCATATACCCAATGACCCGAAAAGATGCTGATAAGTACAACATCGAAGATGAGCGTATGAACAGATACGTTCGTTTGGACGACGCTAAGGCGAACCTGTCGCTGGTAAGCTCTGAGGCTACCTGGTTTGAGCGTCAAGCCGAGTTTGTCCCTCACGGCACGTTAGGGCTGTCTGGTGACTATGTTGGTGTATTGAAGCACGTTGACCTGCAGCCAGATGAAGAGGCCGAGATTGAGCGCAGAGACGAGTACAGTTTACTCCTGCGTACCGCGTGGCAGTACGTCGATGGGGATAAAGACACGACAATATATAAGGTTGCAAGAGCACTTGCATGGGACGGCCCAAACGATTTTATTCAGTACCGAGTTGAGAGACTTGATGCTAAAACAGTCAGCAATAAACTACAGCGCATGATAAAAAATGCAGCCGAGTCAGGTGTCGATTGGGCTGCGCAAGGCGGGTATTGCAGCATTGGTATCACGTCATGCGGGAAGAAAATCTACCGAATAACGAGGGGAATATGAGCATGGTAAAAACTACTGATCCACTGATCCAAAAGGGGGTTAGATCAGTGGATCAGCCCAGGTTTCTGCGGTTTTTCGCAACTGATCCACGGGGGTCTGGATCAGTGCGTGGATCAGTGCCAAAAAATCGTTTAAAAACAACACTGATCCACTGATCCAACTGATCCACCCCTACGGGGGACAGATTTTTGGATCAGTCCCACCAGGGGACTACGTATCCAACCCACAAATCAGCAACAGAGGAAAAAGAAAATGGCAGCCAAGAAAAAGAAAGCAGATCACATCACAAACCCTGAGATGCTCGGCGACATCGATTACGAAGCGATCTTTGCAGCGATCAAGCCGCTGGATCAAATGGCGGTCGACATGGAGACAAAGTGGGGTGTCGACAGATTGCCTAAGTTGGTCAGCCCAGACACCGGCAGAAAGTTTGGCAGCGCCAAGGCAAAGTTTGACCAGGCAACAAGCAGTGAAGATCCTGAGCTGGTTGCCAAGCGAGCAAACACCTTGATTAGGGGTTGGCAGGCAATGGACGCCGAGGCAACAGCCGCAGGGCATAACCCAATAGCAGACGAGGTTGAGGTGTGGACAGCAGTCGACGACAATGGTAAATCGTTTAGCGTGGTTAAAACACAAGCGGTTGCAACGCACCTGGCTAAAGCTAATGTTGCTGGCAAGGTGTATCATCTTGAAGAGATTAGCCGTGTGATTGCTTGGTTTGAGAAAAAGGCAGCCATCGTGCCGGAAGCTAAAAAATTGTTTCCTGGAGCTGAGGTTGTAGGTTTTAATTCTAGGTCTGTGCCCGAGGACGACATACCTTTTTGAGGTAGTAGACTTGGAACATGTTTTGGAGTATCTTAATGCGATGAGATATTATGTTTATGCACTGATTGACCCGAGGGATGACGAACTCAGGCCGTTTTACATTGGCAAGGGCACGGCATCACGCCGGTTTAATCACATGAAGAAAATACCAAACAGCACAGTAGGCCCGAAAGGCGAGCGCATAGAAGAGATAATTGCGGCTGGTCTTGTCGTGCAGTCAGTCGTCATGGGGTGGTACGATACAGAGGACGAAGCATACGAAGCAGAGAAGGCAAAGATCTCAGCCATTGGGTTAGACAACCTAACGAACAAAATAGCGGGTGGTAACGGGGATAGAAAATTACAAAGCAAAAACACTAAATCTAAAGAGGTTGCGCTTACATCAAAGCAGGAAAAGTTTGCGCAGTTAGTTGCGAGTGGTAAAAACCAAAGCGATGCATATCGGCAGGCTTACGACGCAGAAAATATGACAGATAAAACAATTCATGAAACTGCTTGCGCAGTTGCGGCAAACCCCAAGGTGAGCGCAAGGATAAAAAAACTGCGGGAGCCAGCCGTGCGTAAGATTGAGTTGACGGTTGAGAAATTACTAGAGCGGTTCAACGACGCACTTGAGTTGGCGGAGGAAACGGATCAGCCATCGGCCATGACGGCAACGTTACGGGAGATGGGTAAGCTGGCTGACTTGTACCCAGCGGAGAAGCGAGAGAACCGAAACTTTGAAATGACGCAATTAGCCGATCGCATTCAGCAGGGACGCGACCGGTTACGTGTTGTCGACGGCGGCAAAGATTAACCAACCAACCGAAAGGATACGACTATGGCTTACGGAATGATGAAGGGTGGCATGAAGGCTGCCCCAGTAAAAAAAGGCGGCAAAAAGGCTACCGTCAAAATCAAGAAAAAAGATAAGAAATAATGGCGAAGAGGCCTGGTCTTTACGCTAATATTGCGGCCAAACGTAAACGCATAAAAGGCGGCAGCGGCGAGAAGATGCGGTCGCCAGGTGACAAAGGCGCACCGTCATCGTTTGCGTTTCGTGACTCAAAGCGCACAGCTAAAAAGGCTACCGTCAAAATCAAGAAGAGGTCTCCCAAATGAAGCAGGGTGTAACCACTCACGTTTGGGGACCGGCGCTACCAGGCCAAGGATCTCAACAAATATGCAAGAGCTGTGGGGCACGTTTAACTACAGCGTCGATCGATCCCCAGTACCCCGAGGCGACCTGTAAAGGGCCAGACCCTGAGATGGCGGCACAAGTTTACTCGGAGTCGGAGTACAACCCTATCTGATGTCATCCACACAGAACCTCGACCTGGAACTAGCCGACGAGATTAGCAATTTCTACGCTGACCCGCTCGGTCATGTGCGTTTCAGCTACCCGTGGGGCACTGGCAGCTTAGCTGGCTTTGATGGACCTGATGACTGGGCAGTAGAGTTCTTGACGGACCTGCAAGACGATGTGGTTGCTCGTAAGTTTGATGGTGTGAATGCCGTTGAGCCAATCCAATACTCGACATCGAGCGGACACGGCATCGGCAAGTCAGCAATGGTGAGCTGGCTGATACGATGGATCATGGACACCAGGCCACATGCCAAAGGCGTCGTCACTGCAAACACAGCGCAACAGCTACGCACCAAGACCTGGGCGGAGCTGGCCAAGTGGCACCACCTCAGCATTACCAAACACTGGTACACCCTCAACGCCGGTGGCGGTGGGTCGATGAACATGTATCACAACGGGCATCGAGAGACCTGGCGCGTGGATGCTCAGACATCAGAGGACCGCAACTCGGAAGCGTTCGCCGGTTTGCACGCAGCAAACAGTACGCCGTTCTACATCTTTGACGAAGCATCGGCTGTGCCCGACAAGATATTTGAGGTTCGTGAGGGTGGTCTCACCGATGGCGAGCCTATGGTCTTTGACTTTGGCAACCCGACACGAAACACCGGCAGGTTCTTTGAGAACATGCAGGGACGGTTCCGGCATAGGTACAAGCGACGGTTCATTGATAGCAGGTCTGTGAAGATCACCAACAAGGGGTTGTTCGATCGATGGATTGAGGACTATGGCCTCGACAGTGACTTCGTAAAGGTTCGCGTGCTTGGCGAGTTCCCAAGTGCAGGCGAGCTGCAGTTTATCCCAGGCGACGCAGTGCGTGCGTGTGTGGGTCTTGAGGCTGCAGTGCAGCCGCACGATCCCCTGGTCATCGGTGTTGACGTAGCACGGTTTGGTGACGACCAGTCTGTCATCTGCCTGCGCCAAGGCCGTGATGCGGAGAGCCAGGGCTGGCACATATACCGAGGCATGGACACAATGGCACTGGCTGCCAAGGTGTCAGAGATAGCCAATGCTAAACGACCTGATGCTATCTTCATCGATGGTGGTGGTGTCGGTGGTGGCGTGGTCGACCGATGCAGGCAGCTCGGTCTTGATGTGATTGAGATTAACTTTGGCAGCAAGGCTACTGACACGCAGTACATGAACATGCGAGCACAGTGCTGGGGCAACATGCGTGACGCCATCAAAGACGGCATCCGACTACCAGACAATGACGACCTGGTCAGCGACCTGACTGGCCTGGAGTATGGGTATAACATGCGTAACCAGATACAGCTCGAAAAGAAAGAGGACGCCAAGAAGCGTGGCATCTCGTCGCCTGACCTTGCAGACGCATTGGCACTGACCTATGCAACGCCTGTATACCCCAACAGATCCGGCTACGCTAATGCACCAGCTCGAACTACAAGCGATTACGAACCCTTCTAGACTTATACACAGAAATAGTGTAGAAATACGACATGGATGGTATTTTAGTTTTTCAAAAGGCCAACTCACATCCCCTCGCGTGGCTATTGCACCGCGAGCATAGACACGTCTGGTGTGCAATACGTGACGACGATCGCGGCATGTGGATCAGTTACGACTGGCGTCAGGGTATCCCGATGATACGAGCTGAGGCTGCAAACGACTTTGACCTGGCTCATCATTACAGAAGCCAAGGGCATACTGTTGTTAAAGTTCAAGTTGGTGATCAGGCGTGCCTGTCGCCGATCGTAATGAACAACTGCGTCGGTCACGTTAAGCTAATCATGGGCATTAAGTCTTGGGCGGTTACGCCTTATCAACTGTATCAACATTGTACAAAGAAAAGGTGTAGCATGTTTGACAAGATTAAACTTTGTTTCACAATCCCAGGCTTTGGCGGAGGTTCGCCAGCCCCACCACCACCTCCACCTCCAATGCCTGATCCACCAAAGAAAACAGATCCAGCAGTCCAGCAGGCACGCACCGATGAACAGCGTCGAGCACGTCAACGTGCTGGTGTCGCTGGGACTATTAAGACCCCAATGGGCGGCGTCGGTGAGGCCACTACAACCAAAACATTGTTAGGACAGTAAAATGCCGAAGATGGGACGTAAGCTAGGTGGCGGAACGCTAATTGAAGGCGGCAATGAAGAGATCCAATACCCAAACATTCGATTGATGGAAACTGAGGTCGAAGCAGTGCCGTCCGACGCCAGCATTGGAGACGAACGCATGGTCACTGGCAAAGTACGTGTCAGCGAAATGGGGGACAGTGCAGACGGCGGTCGCAGTGCCAATCTTGAGGTGCTCGAACTGTATCTTGCAGAGAAAGACAAGCCGACCGCTGCTGACAAGATGTATCCAACAATGTCGGAGGACTAATCTATGGCCTTGCTCGCAACCCCTGAGAACCTACAAAGCCTGAATAATCTCAAGGGCAAGCGTGGGCCTATCATCCGTCGTTATAAGAAACTAGAGAACGACCGCAGCTCGTGGCGTTCTCACTACATGGAGCTTAGTGACTACCTATCGCCAAGACGCGGTCGCTTCCTAATTGAAGACAGCCAGAACACGCGTGGCCGAAAGCGCAACACTAAGATCATCGACAGCACCGGCACCCAAGCCCTGCGCACTATGGCTGCAGGGATGATGTCTGGTATGACAAGCCCAGCTCGTCCATGGCACCGTCGAAAGGTTGCAGACAGCGACATGATGGATCGCAACGACGTGCGCCAATGGTTGTCTGAAGTCGAGCGCATTGAACGCGGCATCCTTAATACATCTAATTTTTATAATTCCATGTCGACTGTCTACACAGAGCTTGGATCATTTGGCACTGGCCCGATGTACCGAGAGGCAAGTTTTAACAATGTTGTGCATTACCGGCCATTCACTGCAGGCGAGTATGTAATTGCAGAGGATCAATACGGAACTGTCGACACGCTTGGTCGTTACTTCACTATGACTGTCGCCCAGGTGGTCGAGAAGTTTGGTGTTATCCCAGGCACGCGTGATATTGACTGGAGCGGCATTAGCTCGACGACGCATAAGTTATGGGACGGCAAGCAGTATGACGAACTGGTTCCAGTCATCCATATGATTGAACCACGACGTGGTGATGAGCGTGACTACAATAAGCGCGATCAGATGAACATGCCGTTTAAATCTTGCTACATGGAATACGGCGGCGATGGCGACAAGCTATTGTTTGAAGGGGGCTACAAGCGGTTCCCTGCATACGTGCCGCGCTGGGACGTTCTGCATGGGGAGGTCTATGGCCGCAGTCCTGGAATGGATTCGCTCGGAGACATCAAACAGTTACAGCACCAACAGAAACGCAAGGCGCAGGCTATCGACAAAATGGTCAACCCGCCAATGGTTGCGCCGGTAAGTCTACGTGGCAAACCGACGTCAACTCTCCCTGGAGCAAACACATATGTTGACCCTGTCCAGGGGTCGCAAGGGTTCCAGCCAGCGTACATGGTTCAGCCGCGTATTAATGAAATGATGATGGACATCCAAGAAGTCCAAGGTCGTATCCAACGTGGTTTTTATGCTGACCTCTTCGCTATGATGATCAACTCAGATCGCCGTCAGATGACTGCGACAGAGGTCGTCGAGCGTCACGAGGAAAAGCTCGTACTGCTTGGGCCTGTGCTGCAGCGGCTTAATGTAGAGTTACTTAACCCTCTACTGGACGACGTCTTCGACTTTGCGTTGGAGGCAGGTCTCCTCCCCGAGCCTCCCGAAGTTTTGCAGGGCGCAGAGCTGCAAGTGGAGTATGTTTCACTCCTGGCACAGGCCCAGCAGGCTGTTGCCGCAAGCGGTATAGAACGCTCTATGGGGTTTGCAGGAAACCTTGTCGCAGTATTCCCAGACATCGTCGACAACATAGACGCAGACGAAGCATATCGTCAGTACGCCGACACACTTGGCGTATCACCGGATATTACACGAGACAGCGAACAGGTCGCAGAAATGCGAAAGGCACGCGAAGAGCAGCAAGCTCAGGCGCAGGCCATGGAACAAGCAGGTCAGCTCGCGCAAGGGGCCAAGGTACTTAGTGAAGCTGACACACAGAACCCCAACGCGCTGACTGACTTGCTTGGCACAGGGGCAACGGTGCAGTGAAGCATGTCGTAACCAATAGTGACGACCCGCAGCAAATTAAGCGTGCAGAAGACGGCGAGAAGTCTTTGCGGCAAGGTCTTGAGTCGATCATGAATAATCGGCTTTCCCGTCGCTGGCTATACGACCGTCTGCATGTGCTCAGTCACATGGACATGAGCAGCCACGTTCCAGGATGTTCTGACAGCACAGCCTTTAACGAGGGTGCTCGTTCTGTTGGCCAAGCCATTATTAACGAGATCCGAGACGCGTACCCAAACCAATATATGAAGATGCTGGAGGACAGCTTGTTCGATGATTAACACGAAACCTAGCCATAGGAGGAACACATGGCAGAAGAAGTAGCTAACGAAGATTTAGACAACGCACCGGCTGAGGAGGCCGCTGCTGACGCACCGCAACAGGAAACTGTTGAGGCACAAGATGATGTCCAAGAGGAGACTGGACTCAAAGAGACCAAAACCCTGCTGTCGGATGACGGGGGCGATGGATCGGAAGACGCTGAACCCATTGAATATGAGTTCACGCCAACCGAGGGTTTTGACCTCAGCGAGGACGCCCAAAAACAGATCGAGCACTTTGCCGAAACTGCAGGAGAGCTTGGAGTTAGCCAAGAGCAATTCCAAAAACTTGTGGAGTTTGACATTGCGCGAGGTCAAGAGGCGATGGCTGAACAGGCCAACGCTTATATTGAACGTATCAACGCATGGGGCGAACAGGTTAAAGCCGACAAGGAGATTGGGGGCGAAGCCCTTGATGCCAACCTTGGCAATATCCGACGCGTCACCGATGCCTATGGGGACAAAGAGTTGATGGCACTTATGGGTGCCCCCAACATTGAAAACCCAGACGGTCTTGGATTGGGCAACCACCCTGTGATGTTGCGTTTTCTTCACCGCGTGGCGAAATCATTATCTGACAGTGATCTGATCGAAGGTGACGGGCATAAGTCCGTTAACGGAGACAATTTGCAGAGAATGTATCCCACGATGTTCCAGAACGCCAGTTAGAAAGGAGCCTAAAATATGGCTATTCTTGGCACTGATAACCCGACCCTCGCTGATTTGGCGAAGGTCACTGACCCCGACGGCAGCATTGCCGACGTGGTTGAAATCCTAAACCAAACCAACGAAATCCTTGAGGATATGACTTGGTTGGAAGGCAACTTGACTACCGGCCACCGCACTTCAATCCGCACCGGCCTACCTTCACCAACGTTCCGTAAAATGTACGGTTTCGTTCAGCCAACAAAGTCTCGCGCAACCCAAGTTACGGACGCAACAGGCATGATGGAAGACTACTCGCAGGTCGACAAAGCTCTCGTCGACATGGCTGGCAACCCAGCCGCGTTCCGCCTGCAGGAAGATCGTCCTCATATCGAAGGCATGAACCAGACGTTGTCTACAAAGCTTTTCTATGGCGATGAAACAGGCGCTCCAGAAGAGTTCACGGGCCTTGCCCCTCGTTATGATAGCTTGTCCGCTGCAAACGGCGACAACATCATAGACGGTGGCGGGACCGGATCAGATAATGCGTCTGTATGGCTGGTTTGTTGGTCTCCTAATACGTGCCACGGGATCATCCCAAAAGGCTCGCAAGCAGGCATCCAACAGCGCGACCTCGGTGAGGTTACGGCTGTAGATACAGTTGGCGGAAGCTCCGGCATGTATCAAGCATATCGCACGCACTATCGTTGGGACGTTGGTCTCACCGTTCGTGATTGGCGTTATGCAGTCCGAATTGCTAACATTGACCGGTCTAACCTTACTGCTGACCTGTCAGGAAGCTCTGCTGACCTAAACGATCTTATGCATCGTGCAGTCACTGAGATTCCAAACGCTTCTATGGGCCGTTGCGCTTGGTACATGGATAAGCAAATCCTCGGATTCCTTCGTCGCCAAACGTCCAACGCGGTTGCTAACTCTACTCTGACTACTGATATGGTCGGCGGGACGATGCAGACTTCGTGGGGTGGTTACCCTATCCGTCGTGTTGACGCGCTTCGTCCTAACGAAGCTCGTATCACTTAATAAGGTCCAGATGTAAAGGAGTACACCTCATGATTATGGACGAACTTTTAGAGTTTGCGGATGCAACCGCACTCGACACTTCAGGCACCGATTCTGATTTGGTCGGCAATGTCATCGACCTCGGCGCTACGCCGCAGGACTTTGGCAACGGCCACACCATGTATCTGGTGATTCAAGTGGACACTGCTGTCACTTCCGGCGGCAGTGCCACAGTGCAATTTCACTTGGCGTCTGACGCCCAAGCAGCGATTGCAGTAGACGGCTCAGCAACTTACCATTATTCGTCAGCGGCTATTGGTAAGGCAACATTGATTGCTGGCTATGAACTTGTTGTTCCGATGCCATTAAGTGTTGGCGCGGTATACGAGCGGTATCTCGGCATTGTGACTACTACAGGCACTGCTGCGGTTACTGCAGGCAAGATTAACGCGTTCTTGACTATGGACCCCAAAGCTTGGAAGTCCTACCCAGACGCTGTTAACTAAAGTTAGTTGAGTTGGATGGGAGGGCTTCGGCTCTCCCACCTTCTTCCCAATTTTGTGATGAGGAGATCACCATGGTAAAAGTAAAATTTAAGCAACGGTTTTTCTACAGAGATGCTGCAGGGGCGCACGTTATGTGTTACCCTGAAGATCAACTCCCCGATGGACATGACGGCATTTATGAGTTCGAAGACGATTTCCCACTGCCAACATTAGACATTGAAATTGTTGCGGGTCAGTCAACTTACAAAAAGCCAATAGGGGTGCCCCCCGAGTTGGTTACAGAAATCAAGGCAAGTGCAAAAGTCCGTCCTAAAAAAACCGCGACTGCTGCAGCCGAAGAGTTTTAAGGAGTAGCCTAGATGGCGTCGCAAGTTCAAATAGCAAAGCTCGCATTGCAGCATATTGGCGACCGTTATGATATCGCTGATCTTGATGAAGAAACTGTAGAAGCAGAGCAAGTCAACTTAATCTTTGACGACACGCGAGACGAATTGTTGCGACGCCAACCTTGGCGGTTTGCTAAGAAGTATACTGATCCAAGCACACTTAGCGTGACGGTCCCTGGCGGATGGGATTACGCTTATCAGTACCCAACAGATGCTGTAAAGGTGCGCGGCATAACTAACATTCTAGGGTTTGATGCAGATCCTATTGACTTTGAAGTAGCACTATTAGCCGACAACACAAAAGTAATTTTGACAAATCAAGACGAAGCTGAAGTGTTTTACACTGCAAGAGTTACTGACACGACAAGGTTTGATCCTGAGTTTACAATGGGCCTTAGTTTTTTATTGGCATCACGCGTTGCCATGGCATTGACTGGCAGCCTAGACATTAAGAGCGCTCTCGATCAGGAAGTGCTGCGCATAATTAGCCATGCGGCAGACACCGACAGCAGCGAAGGGCGCAACCGCGCAGCACCAGAAGCATCTTGGATTGACGCGAGGGTTTAATGGTCAAATTAATTCAGCCTAGTTTTGCAGGCGGTGAAATTTCAGAGGCCGTAGGCGCTAGGGTCGACATCGGAAAGTATGCAAGTTCTCTGTCTAAGATGGAGAACATGTGGGTTCAGACGTCTGGCGGTGCATCTAACCGCCCAGGTTTGGAATACGTTTGCGAAGTAAAAAACAGCAGCATAGACACGCGCCTAGTTCCATTTGAATTTAATACATTAGAAACGTACATTCTTGAGTTTGGCAACGAGTACATCCGCGTGATTGTTGACGGGGGCCTGGTCGTAGACACTGGGAGCCAGTTTACCATCAGTGCAGCCACTAAAGCCAACCCATGCGTTGTCACAGCGAACAGTCATTCTTTTTTAGATGGTGACGAAATATTTGTTTCGGGCGTTGTTGGTATGACAGAGCTAAACGGTCGGCAGTTTATTGTTGCCAATAAGACTACAAACACATTTTCTCTACAGGACAAGAGCGGCGCAAACGTCAATAGTTCCGCATATACTACCTATGGCTCTGCAGGCACAGCGTCTGCTATTTTTGAGCTGGCAACCCCGTATGCCACCGCAGATCTGCGTGACATTGATTACGTGCAAAGCGCTGACGTTATGACGCTGACACACCCGTCATATGCGCCACGAGAGCTTACACGTACAGCAAACGATGCCTGGACGTTGACAGAGATTGTATTCCAGCCTGAGCAGGACTTCCCTACCGGTGTGACTGTAACTGTCAACACCACTGGATCTGAAACAGACCGATACGTCGTCACGGCTGTCAGTAGAGAGACTGCTGAGGAAAGTTTAAGGGGTCTAAATAATAGTACACAAAATATTAGTGCAATTACAAAAGCGAACCCTGCTGTAGTTACAATCAGCAGCCACCCATACGACAATGGCGACGAGATCTATATACAGAGTGTAGTCGGCATGACCGAAGTGAATAACAAGGTTTATAAGGTTGCAGGAAAAACAACGAACACTTTTCAACTAACAGATACAACAGGCGCTAACATCGACAGCACCGGATACACAACATATTCGTCTGGAGGCACGTCCAATCTGCAGTTTGTTGAGGTTACCAATTCTGCTTCGACGAGGGACAACACGATTGCGTGGGCGGTTGTTGACGGGGCGGAGAGCTACAACATCTACCGGCGCGACAATGGCCTGTATGGGTTTGTTGGAAAGTCTGAGACGACTGAGTTTACCGACGACAATATTGACCCAGACGTCAGTGACACACCGCCTAAAACGCGGAACCCGTTTGTTGCAACTAACAGTTTTCCAAGCACAGCCGGGTTCTTCCAACAGCGGCGTATATTTGGAAATAGCAATACGTATCCGCAACGTGTTTGGTTCACCCAAACGGCTAATTTTTATAACCTATCTGTAAGTTCACCGACGCGTGACGACGACGCTATCACGGTAACCATTGCTGCACTGAAGGTTAACGAGATCCGTCATTACGTTCCATTAAACGATTTAATAATCCTGACTTCTGGCGGCGAGTGGTTGGCCACTGGCGTTGACGATGTGCTTACGCCAAGCGGCATTCAGATTAAACCGCAGTCGTATTATGGCGCTACTAACCTTAAGCCGATCGTTGCCGGAGACGTTGCCTTGTTTATGCAGCCAGGGCAGACGGTACGAGACCTGGGGTATAAGTTTGAAACCGACGCGTATGCAGGTAACGACATCTCTATTCTGGCTAGGCATCTTTTTGAAGATCGAATAATAGTTGCGTGGGATTTTGCCCCGGCACCGTATTCAATATTGTGGTGCGTTCGCGACGACGGTGTTTGCGTTGCCCAAACGTATTTGCGTGAGCAAGAAATATACGGTTGGCACCGACACACGACTGACGGTGATTTTAAAGATGTTGCGTCGGTACGGGAAGCAGAAGAAGACGCTGTGTACTTTATAGTTCAGCGCACAGTAGGCGGACGCAGCGTCAGATACGTTGAGCGTTTACATGAACGAAATTTTGACAATGACGTGCAGGACGCGTTCTTTGTCGACAGTGGTGTGACCGTTGACAGTCCAATAACAATTACCAACTTTACTAACGCCAACCCTGTCGTTGTGACTACCGGGTCTGCGCATGGGTTTAGCAACGGAGACACAGTTGACATTAGCGATCTGTATGTCGTCGATACGTCGGCCAACCAGGGCTATAGCATTGATACTAACATCAACGGCACCGGCTACACTGTTGCCAATGTTTCGTCGACTACCTTTGAGCTGCAGAACAACGGCGCAAACGTAAACGGCACTGCCTTTGGTGTTTACCGATCGGGCGGAAAGGTGCGTAAGGCCGTGACCACAATTCCCAATTTGTGGCATCTTGAAGGCAGGACCGATGTTGTCGCACTGGTCAACGGATACGTTCTAAGAGGCCTTACAGTAGCCAATGGCGTTACAACTATTGATGTGCCAGCCAGCCGCATTCATGCAGGCCTGGGGTATACAAGTGAAATTGAGACCTTGCGCCTTGACGCAGGCAGCGCCAGCTCCGAAACCGTGCAGGGGAAAGCTAAGAAAATATCAAGACTTACAGTGCGCCTGGATCAATCTTTAGGCTTCTGGAGTGGTGTCAAGCGTGATAACATGCGCGAAGCTAAGTTTGGGCTGCCTGCTCTTTACGGTCAGCCACCTGCTTTGATCACTGGAGATAAAAACGTGACGCTGACGCCGGACTGGAACAAGGAAGGTAAATATGTTGTGCAGCAGCGCGACCCACTTCCACTGACAGTCTTGTCGTTAATCCCTGACGCCATTGTGGGAGGCAACTGATGATCAGTAAGGTGTCTTTCAAAGATTTACATGAAGCCCCAAATTTCAATGACCTTCTTGAAGAGTATATTGATGAGTCTGCAAACCCGTTGCTTCCAGCTCCGAAATACCAGGCGGATACGTATTACGCACTTGAATCCGCAGGGGTCTTGCATTGTTTGGCTTCTTACACGCAGGATAGTGTTCTGAGTGGGTTTTTAACCTTGATTGTAACGCCAATGCCTCATTACGGAGCTATTATAGCAGCAAGTGAGAGTTACTTCGTGGGGGGTGCTTACAGGCAGTCTGGGGCGGGGCTGAAGCTACTTGATGCTGCCGAAGATTTAGCAAAAGAGTTAGGGGCTGCTGGGGTTTTAGTTAGCGCTCCGGTCGGAGGAAAGTTAGAGGAAGTTTTGCCGCGAGCTGGGTACGCACATACAAACCAACTATTCTTCCGAGGTGTCTCATGAATTATGTAACATCTCAGGCAGAACAAATTCCGGCTATGGCCTCTGCTTCGATAGATAAAGTGCGGGATCTGGAAGCTCACTTGTTAGAGGTGCCTCAACTTGAACTAGAAACAAATCATGTGATCCACGGTGGAATGTATGCACGCACAATATGTTTACCTGCTGGATACGTTTTAACCGGCGTTCTTGTTAAGGTTAGCACTATAGTTATTGTTAGTGGGCATGTCCGCGTTTACTTAGGGGATAATACACACGCAGATATTAATGGCTACTCTGTCCTTCCAGCTAGTGCTGGACGAAAACAGGCATTTGTAGCCTACAGCGATACGGATATAACAATGATGTTGCCTACAAAATCAACAACCATTTCCGATGTAGAGGCTGAGTTTACTGACGAGATTGACAGCCTTTTGTCGCATAGCCAAGCCAGCACTAACACAGTGCGAATTACAGGAGAATAGCATGTCAGCCGCAGCAACAGTAGCAGCAATAGCAGCCGTTGCCAGTGCCGGAACCGGCGCTATGGCCGCGTATAACCAGGCAAATGCCGCAAAAAATCAAGCAAACTACCAGCGGCAGGTGGCAGAAAACAACGCCATCATTGCGGGGCAGAACGCAGACCGCATTGTTAAGATGCAAGAAACCGCAGAAGATGAGCAGCGCGAACGTATTGCCATGACTAAAGGAACGGCACGCGCACGTCTTGCGGCTAATGGTCTTTTGGTCGATGACACAGAGGATGCGACGTCGCAGCTCTTAATCCAAGACATTGTTGAGTCAGGGGAATATGACGTGTTGAAATTGCGTGACAACTACGAGCAAGAAGCCCGTGCCGCTAGGATACAAGGCATTAACTATCAGGCGGAGGCTGGGCTGCAAGGTTTGAAGGCGGCGTCATCTAACGGAGCGTTTGCCGCTGCCGGGTCTCTACTGTCTAGTGCTGGCAAGGTATACGGCGCTGGCAAAGAAGCGGATTGGTTTTCATAATGGCTAGAATACCCACACCCGTTGCCCCAGGGCAGGAAGTAGGCTCCGTCAAGCAACAGTTTACGGCGACGCCTTTTCAAAA
>TARA_R110002126_G_scaffold55819_4_pt1 | contig 22025 bp, 17 predicted proteins | sample TARA_R110002126 | Tara Oceans TARA_R110002126 (sample SAMEA4397536) | marine metagenome | biome: Polar Biome; feature: [DCM] deep chlorophyll maximum layer (ENVO:01000326); material: water (ENVO:00002006), including particulate matter (ENVO:01000060) such as... | depth 30 m
AGGACCCACTACTAGTTTCGGCAGATGGTCTTGATGTAGTACCCGTAAAAAAGAACAAAACATTTATAGCCATAGCAGAAGCTTATGATTTTATAGTAACTATTCCAGAAGAAGGAAAAATAGAATTCAAAATTACAGCACAAGATGGTTCTGGGACTGCTTCAGCATTTTTGGGCTCTGGAAAAGTTTTAAAAGCACAAGAAATTCCGAAACCAGACAAAATTGGAATGATGATGAAAATGGCTAAAATGGATATGAAAATGGGTGCACACGCATTAAAATATCGCCCAAATAAAGACGAACGTTTTAAAATGAAGGATGAATACGGTATGCAGGTGAATAAAATGAAAGGAATGAAGATGAATGATGATATGAAGAAAGACAAAAAAATGTCAGGAATGAATATGCCTAAAGATTCTATACCAATGAATCACTCTAAAATGAAAGATATGAAGATGAATCATTCCAAAATGTCGGGAATGGATATGAAGAAAGAGAATACTATGCCAGCAATGAAAATGGAAGGAATGGATCTATTTACTGAATATAATTACGATTATTTGAAGTCGCCAGAGAAAACCAACTACGATAAAAATGTTCCTGTAAAAGAAATATTATTAAACCTTACAGGTAATATGAGTCGTTACATCTGGAGTATGAATGGTGTTCCGTTATCTGAAGCAGATAATATCAAAATAAATAATAAAGAGGTAACAAGAATTACGTTCAATAACCTAACAATGATGCACCATCCAATGCATTTACACGGTCACTTTTTTAGAGTATTGAACGAAAATGGAGACTATTCACCATTAAAGCATACAGTAAATGTGCCACCAATGCAAAAAGTAACTTTAGAGTTTTATGGAAATAATGGCGATGAAGCTGGTGACTGGTTTTTCCATTGTCACATTTTATATCATATGATGGGTGGTATGGCGCGAGTAGTATCTTATGACACACCAAGAGACCAACGAATGGATGAATTTCCAGCTTCAAAAATTATCGCAGAAACAGATAAATGGTATTCTTGGGGATTGGCAGATATTGCTTCAAATAACACAGCAATTAATGTAACAACTTCTAATTTAAGAAATCAATTTAATGCATCTTTCGAATACGGATGGAACAAAAATTTGGAAGGAGAATTTACTTATGAACGCTATTTACACGATTACTTAAGAGTATTTGGTGGGGTAAATATAGAAAATGAAACACGTGGTAGTTTAGACAAATTAAACACTACAGCAGTTGTTGGTCTTCGTTATTTAACGCCTTACTTATTCAATTTAGATGTTCGTGTTGATAATAAATTAAGACCAAGAATTGGATTAGGGCGCAGTTTAATGGTTTTTCCTAAACTGTCAGTATTCGGTTATTATGAATATCAAATAGATTTAGGTTTTGTTGACACTTTGCCAATAAATAAAGATTTCACTTCAGAAACAGTTTGGAGCGCAGGAGCAGAATATATGCTATCAAGAAATTTCTCTTTAATGGCGAGTTACGACAATCGTTTTGGCGGTGGTGGTGGATTATCAGTAAGATTTTAAGAATTAATAGTTGTAAATCAAATATAAATTTAAAAACAAATAAAATGAAAAATTTAAAAATTAGTGTAATAGCAATATTATTGTTAGCGGTTTCTTTTACCAATGCACAGAAAAAAGAAAAAATGAACCACGGAGATATGAAAATGGATCATAGTAAAATGAAAATGCAAGACTCAAAAGCTGAAGCAATTTTAACCGCTTATTTCAATTTAAAAGATGCTTTAGTAGCAGATGATGAATCAAAAGCAAAAGAATTGGGTGCTTCATTAGAAAAAAGTTTAAACAGTCTTGATGTTTCTAAATATACGGATGCTCAAAAATTAGAATTAAAAGATATTATTGTTGATGCCAAAGAACACGCAGAGCATATATCCAAAAGCCCAATAGCACATCAAAGAGAGCACTTTAAAGTTTTAAGTAAAGACATTATAGATATGGTTGCTATAACTGGTGCTTCAAATAAATTATATGAGCAATATTGCCCAATGTATGAAAAAGGAAGTGCTTGGTTAAGTATGAATAAAGAAGTACGTAACCCTTATTATGGTAGTAAAATGCTGAAGTGCGGAAAAGTACAAAGAGAAATTAACTAAATGAAAACTCTTAAAATCATATTGTTGATTTTATTGGTCGCTTTTGTGGGAATACAATTTATTCCCACAGAACGTAACCAAACTGATATTGTACCAGTAACCGATTTTATGTTGGTAAATAATGTGCCAAATAACATAAAAAACAAGTTGCAAGCATCTTGTTATGATTGCCATAGCAACAACACTAAATACCCTTGGTATAATAAAATACAACCAGTGGCTTGGTTTTTAGAAGAACATATTAAAGATGGCAAAAAAGAATTAAATTTTAGTGAATGGGAATCATTATCAAATCGAAGAAAAGCCAGCAAATTACGATCTATTATTAAACAAATAGAAAGCGGAGAAATGCCATTAAATTCTTACACGTTAATTCATAAAGATGCAAAGCTCTCAAAGGAGGAAACGAATGAAATAATAAATTTTATTACACAATTAAGAGATAGTTTGTAAATAAAAAAATGGTAAAAGATACTTAAACTTGAGAGAAAGTCTTATTTTTTTTGGTTGATTGGATACAGTCTAACTCTCATTTTTAAGTATTATTTTAATAAGAGATTAAAATGAAAGAATGTTGTAAAGACGGTTTTCAAGTCACAGAAAAAAAGTATAATTTAAAAAAATGGTTCAATTATATAATATATACGATACTAATTTTAATAGTTGGTGGTGCATTGGTACTTCAATTATTTAATTAATAAATAAGCTAAAATGACTAAAGAAAGTAATGTAGAAAATTCTAAAAGCACAGACTTTTATAAACAGTTATTTAAAAAAGTAACACTTACTATGAGTATAGTCATTGCTTTATCTTTAAGTTATACTTTATGGATTGTTGTAGATTCTGATAGTATATTTCTACTTTTTTTAATTGTTAGTTTGGCATTTTTAAAAACCATTTTTATCGTAAAGTTAACCTTTACACAATTAAGGAAAATAATAGGAGAAAGTCATCAGTTGACCCACGTTCTTGCTTTATTTGGAATCTTAATTATTTTAATTGTGTTATCATTTTCAGCAGATTATCAGGCATTATATATATTAAATTCAGAAAATTTTAAATTTGAAACGATTCCCAATAACTCGTTTTTCTTACAATTTTTCGAGTTTTTGTATTTCAGTTTTATAACTTTTTCTTCTGTTGGTTATGGTGATATTGTACCCATTTCTATAGCAGGAAAACTAATTGTTATTTTAGAAGTTCTTTTAAGCTTTTTCGTTTTAGTTTTTGGTATTGCAAACATTAATAGAGTCCACGTAAACAAATAATCCTTTTTAAAACTTAAATTATGAAAATACTTAAATTTATTACACTATTAACTGTTTTCCTTTTAACAGTTAACCTCACGAATGCACAGCACACATCTTACGCTAAAGACAATAAAGAAGTAAAAGCTGTAATGAAAGCTTATAAAGATGCAATACAAAATTTAACAACAGAAGGCACTTTTGAACTCTTTACACCAGATGCTATCATATTTGAGCAAGGAAAATTAGAAGGTACATACAAAGAATACATATCTCATCATTTAGGACCTGAATTAGGGCATTTTAAGAGTTTTATTTTTTCTGATTACGAGATTCAGACAACTTTAAATTCGTCCTATGCTTATACAACTGAAAATTATATCTACACAATAGTTCTAAAAGGTAATAAAACCAAAGGCACAAAAGAAAAAACCGTTAAAAGTAAGGGAGTAGCTACATCAATATTGCAAAAAATTGATGGAAAATGGAAGATAATTCATTCTCATACCTCATTTAAAAAACTAAAAATCTAATTGATTATGAAAAACATTTTAGTACCTACAGATTTTTCAGACAATTGCCAAAAAGCAGCACATTTAGGAATAAAAATAGCTGTTTTTTACAAAGCTGAAATCCATTTTTTACATCAATTGCATACACCTGTAGATTGGGTAAAACTTAATAAAACAGACGAACATAATTATCCCGAAATACTTAAAAAAATTGGGGAAGCTAAAAATAAACTAAGAGGTTTAGATAAAGAAGCGGTAGATAAAGGATTAACCTCGAGAACTTTTTTAGAATTCATCTCAGATAACAATGCTATTGCTACACATACGCACGATTTTCAACACGATTTTATAATAACTGGTAGCAGAGGAACAGAAAAAGGTTTCCTGAATGAAATTTTAGGCAGTAATGTCCAAAACATTATTCGTAAAGCACACGTACCAATTTTGGTTGTGAAAGATGATCAAGTTACATTCCCTTTTAAAAGTATTGTCTTTGTTTCAGATTTTAATCTAGATGAAGTTAATGCTTTTGAAAAAATCTTGAACCTAGCAAAAAAATTCAATGCAAAGATTCACTTACTTCACATCAATACAAATTCAATTTCTAATGATATAAATAATGGATTACAGTCTATAAAAAAATTCATTAAACAATTTCCAAAATTAGAAAATTTTGAAATGCATATATATAATTCGCCAACAGTATCGGGTGGTATTGAAAATTTTGAAGAATCAAATGATGTAGATTTAATTGCAATGAATAGTCATACAAGGAAAGGACTTTTCAGTGTTTTTTCTAAAAGCATTGCAGAAGGTGTGACAAACTATTCAAAAAAACCGATAATCATAACACATCTTTAAAAATGTTAAAAGAAAACACTCAAAAACTATCTTTATTAGGCTCTGTCTCCTTGGGTACAGGGGTAATGATTGGTGCAGGAATATTCGTGCTAATGGGTCAAATTGCAGAATTAGTAGGCGATTTGTTTCCAATCGCATTCATTGCTGGTGCGGTTGTAGTTGGTTTTAGTTCTTATTCTTATGTTAAGTTTTCGAATGCATATCCATCTTCTGGTGGTGTTGCAAAATTTTTAACAAAAGCGTATGGTCCTGGAACTGCTGCTGGTTCTTTCTCTCTATTAATGTATATATCAATGGTAGTTGCAGAAAGTTTAGTTGCTGGTACTTTTGGTACTTATACTTTACGTTTATTTCCACAAGAATATGTCGGATATGCATCTATATTAGGTGTAGTTCTTATTGGTACAGCCTATATCATAAATATTTCTGGTAATAAAATTATTGAAGCAACTGCTACTTTTACTGCAATTGTTAAAATAGTGGGTATTGCATTGTTAGCAATTACTGGGTTGATTATTTCAGGTTTTCCTACAATAACAGGGAATTATGTAGCAACCAATAGTCAACTTTTACCTGAAGGATTTGGGTTTGTAGCTGCATTGGCACTATCAATTCTTGCTTTTAAAGGATTTACAACAATTACCAATCAGGGAGGTGATATTAAAAACCCCCACAAAAATGTTGGTCGTTCCATTATTATTTCAATTGCAGTTTGTACAATTATCTATGTTGTCTTGGCTTTATCTGTAGCAGGTGCATTAAGTATTGATGAAATTATTATAGCAAAAGATTATGCATTGGCAGCAGCTGCAAAACCAATATTTGGTGAATGGGGTTCAATTTTAACAATTCTACTGGCTATTGTAGCAACAGTTTCTGGTGTTATTGCCAGCGTATATTCTGCGTCAAGAATGTTAGGAATGTTGGGTAGTATGAAACAAGTACCCGATATCAACAAAATGAAGAAACTTAAAAATCCCTCGTTAATTTTCACGGTTACTTTGGCAATACTTTTAACAATTCTATTCGACTTAACTCGAATTGCTTCCATTGGTGCAATTTTCTATTTAATTATGGACATTGCTATTCATTGGGGTCTTTTCAGGCACCTTAAAAAAGAAGTGAAATTTAATCCAGTTATTCCAATAATAGCAATAGTAATGGATATCGTTATTTTATCAGCATTCATTTATTTAAAATATGTAAACGACCCTTTTGTGCTAAGAGTTGCTGCAATAGGTATTCTACTCATTTTTCTCTTTCAGTTTCTTTTTATGAAATCTCATACAGATAAAGATGGAAATATGAAAATGGGAATGGAAATGAATGAAGACAAAATGATGAAAATGTAAAACTTTAAAAATTATGAAACACACATATAATATACAAGGAATGACTTGCAATGGTTGTAAAACCAATGTAGAAAATGCTTTAAGTAATCTAAAGGAGGTTACAAAAGTTGAAGCATTTTTAAAAGAAAAAACAGTAGCTATAGAAATGTCTTCACATATTTCTTTAGAAAAATTAAAAGAAGCTTTATTGAATGCTGGGTTACATTATACAATTGAAATGCCTGGTCATAAAAAGCATAAAGAAGTAAAAATTATAGAAGAAGGTAATGGTGTTTTTTATTGTCCAATGCATTGTGAAGATGATAAAACGTATAGTTCTCAAGTTGGTTGTCCTGTTTGTGGAATGGATTTAGTAGAACAACCAAAACTAAAAGTAACAACTGAATATACGTGTCCGATGCATCCTGAAATTATAAAGGATAAACCTGGTAGTTGTCCTATTTGTGGAATGGATTTAGTTCCAATAGAACCTTCAGAAAACGAAGAAGATAAAACGTATCAAAAATTGCTTGCAAAAATGAAAATTTCTGTCCTATTTACAGTCCCTATTTTCATAATTGCAATGGCAGATTTAATTCCAGGAAACCCATTAACGAAAATGTTTTCTCAATTTACTTGGAATTGGATTCAGTTAATTTTATCTCTTCCAGTTGTATTTTATACCTGTTGGATGTTTTTTGAACGCGCTTGGAAATCAATAACTACTTGGAACTTAAATATGTTTACCTTAATTGGTATTGGTACAGGAGTAGCTTGGTTATTTAGTTTAGTCGCTATGTTTTTTCCTGATGTTTTTCCAGATCAATTTAAAACGGAAAGTGGTACAGTATTCGTCTATTTTGAAGCAACAACAGTAATTCTTACATTAGTATTATTAGGACAATTATTAGAAGCCAAAGCACATAGTCAAACAAGTGGTGCAATTAAAGAACTATTAAAATTAGCACCAACAGAAGCGACTTTAGTTACAGAGTCAGGTGACAAAATTATTTCAATTAATAGTATTAAAAAAGGAGATTTACTTCGAGTAAAACCAGGTGATAAAATTCCTGTAGATGGTAAAATAACTGAAGGTCATAGTAGTATAGATGAATCTATGATAACTGGAGAGCCCATTCCCGTAGATAAAAAAAGAGACGACACTGTAAGTTCGGGTACTATAAATGGTACAAAATCTTTTGTAATGATTGCAGAAAAAGTTGGTTCAGAAACCTTACTATCTCAAATTATTCATATGGTAAACAATGCTAGTCGCTCAAGAGCTCCTATTCAAAAATTAGCAGATAAAATATCAAAATATTTTGTGCCCATTGTTATACTAGTTGCCACTATTACATTTATTATCTGGCGTTATTATGGTCCAGAACCAGCAATGGTTTTTGCATTTGTAAATTCTATTGCAGTATTAATTATTGCTTGCCCTTGTGCTTTAGGTTTAGCAACGCCAATGTCTGTAATGGTAGGTGTTGGAAAAGGTGCTCAAAATGGTGTTTTAATTAAAAATGCTGAAGCTTTAGAAAATTTAAATAAAGTAGATGTACTAATTACAGATAAAACAGGAACCATTACAGAAGGGAAACCATCTGTAGAAAAAGTAGTAAATACCTCTGGTGATTTTGATGAAAAAATAGTACAAAGTATTGCTTCTCTAAATCAATACAGTGAGCATCCTTTAGCTGAAGCTATTGTAAATTTTGCCAAAAAGAAAAATATAAAATTGCTTGAAGCAAATGATTTTGAAGCTGTAATGGGCAAAGGTGTTATAGGTACAATTAGAAATAAAAAAATTTCATTAGGAAATAAAAAATTAATGGAGTTGGTAAAAGCAAAAATATCTAATGAATTTGATGCCAAAGTTATAGCAGAACAAGAACAAGGCAAAACAGTTTCTTATATATCTGTAGACAATATAGTTGTAGGTTATGTAACCATAACAGATGCAATTAAAAGCACTAGTAAACAAGCAATAAGCGAATTACAAAAACAAGGTATAGATGTAATTATGTTAACTGGTGATAATAAGCGGACTGCAAAATATGTTGCAACCCAATTAAACTTGGCTAGTTTTCAGGCAGAATGTTTACCCGAAGACAAATTAAACGTTATTAAAGAATTACAATCTCAAGGAAAAATAGTAGCAATGGCGGGTGATGGTATAAATGATGCTCCTGCATTAGCACAATCAAATATTGGAATTGCTATGGGAACAGGTACAGATGTTGCTATAGAAAGTAGTGAAGTAACTTTAGTAAAAGGAGATTTACTAGGTATTGTCAAAGCAATAAATCTTGGTAAAGCTGTTATGAAAAACATCAAACAGAATCTATTTTTTGCTTTTATTTATAATGTTTTGGGGGTGCCAGTTGCAGCTGGTTTACTATACCCATTTTTTGGGATTTTACTATCTCCTATGATTGCTGCTGCTGCAATGAGCTTTAGTTCGGTTTCTGTAATCGTAAATTCATTAAGACTTAGAAATATAAAATTAAAACAATGGTAAAAAGAAAAACGGCAATTAAAATTAGAAAAACACATCGCTATTTAGGATTGTTTTTAGGTTTACAATTCCTGTTTTGGACAATTAGTGGTTTATATTTTAGTTGGACCAACATCGATGAAATACACGGAGACCAATTTAAAAACTTGGTGTATCAACCCAAAACATTTAGCAATTTAATAAGCCCTTCAAATCTTGATTCATTAGAAGGAGTAAATACTATTGCTATAAGAGATATTGACAATATCCCTTTCTATTGGGTAAACAATAAACAATTGTATAATGCTATTGACGGTAGTCCAAAAAATAGTATTACAAAGGATGAAGCACTATATATCGCCAAAAACCATATGAAAAGTGGTCTAGAGGTAACGTCTATTAAGCAAATAACTGAGACAGGAAAACATCACGAGTATCGAGAAAAACTGCTACCTGCTTATGTGATAACCTATAAGACAGATGAAGCTCTAAAAGCCTATGTGTCTGTAAAAGACGGAAAATTTCAAACTGTTAGACATCGTTCTTGGCGTTGGTTCGATTTTTTATGGATGACACACACTATGGATTATGAGGGTAGAGATAATTTTAATACAATTGTTTTAAGAGCGTTTTCACTTTTAGGTTTAATCACAGTTTTAAGTGGGTTTTTATTATGGTACACCTCATCACCTTCCTTAAGAAAAATATTAAAAAAACAAAAAGTTAAATAAATAATTAAATGAAAAAATACGCAATTTATATCGGAATATTAACCATTGGACTACTACTAGGTTGGGTCATATTTGGTAATTCAACAAACAAGGAAGCTGAACACAACCACAATGAAACTGTAAAATCAGACCAAAAATGGACGTGTTCAATGCATCCTCAAATTATGAAATCAGAACCAGGAGATTGCCCCATTTGTGGTATGGATTTAATTCCTGCAGAAACAAGTGCTGATGGTTTATTAGCAGATCAATTTAAGTTATCTGAAAATGCAATAGCCTTGGCAAACATTCAAACTTCAATTGTAGGCAATAGCAATCATAAGGATAATTTTATAAAATTATCAGGTAAAATTGTAGAAAATGAAGAATCTAATGCTGTTCAAGTAAGTTATTTTTCAGGAAGAATTGAGAAGTTAAACGTAAGCTTTACTGGAGAAAAAATTAATAAAGGGCAACTTTTAGCAACTATATATTCACCAGAATTATATGCTGCTCAACAAGAATTAATTACAGCTGCTAACTTAAAAGAAACACAACCTAAACTTTATGAAGCCGTAAAAAACAAATTAAAAATTTGGAAACTAAATGAAAAACAAATTAGCCAAATTGAAACTTCTGGTAAAGTAATAGAAAATTTCCCAGTATATGCAACAGTTTCTGGTACTGTTTCAGAAAAATTGGTAGAACAAGGTGATTACATAAAACAAGGGCAACCCCTTTTAAAAATAGCGAAACTAAATACAGTTTGGGGTAATTTTGATGTATATGAAAATCAACTTAAAAACTTCAAAAAAGGGCAACAAGTTTTAGTCTCAACAAACGCCTATGCCAATGAAGAATTTAATGGTAAAGTAGATTTTATAGACCCTGTTCTAAACACCAAAACAAGAACGGTAACATTAAGAGTGGTTCTAAATAATAAGAGTAAAAAGTTTAAACCAGGAATGTTTGTCGAAGCCAAAATTAAAAATAATACAGCTAACAATAACAATGCTATAAGTATTCCTGCTAGTGCTGTCCTATGGACAGGTAAACGATCTGTTGTATACGTAAAACCAGACACATCAAAACCTGTTTTCGAAATGAAAGAAATAGTTTTAGGCAAAAAATTAGGCGATAATTATGAAGTTTTAGAAGGTGTACAAAATGGCGATGAAATTGTAACAAATGGTGTTTTTACCATTGATGCTGCAGCACAATTACAAGGTAAAAAATCAATGATGAATAAAGTGGGTGGCAAAGTAATGACGGGACACGAAGGTCATTTAGGTATGGAAACTACTAAAACAAATAAAAAAGACCATTCTAAAATGAATGAGCGCATACAAGTTTCAACCATTTTTCAAAATCAATTAGAAGAAGTTTTTAATACTTATATAAAATTAAAAGATGAATTGGTTAAAGATGATGCTAATAATGCAATCATAGCATCAAAAGAAATACTAGAAAACCTATCTAAAGTTGATATGAAACAATTAACAGATAAGAATGCACATAATCATTGGATGTCAATAGAAAAAGAAATAAAATCGTCTGCTAATTCAATTTCAAATAGTTCAGATATCAAAGTACAAAGAAACCATTTTAAACATCTTTCTTCACATTTAATCAATGCTGTTAAATTGTTTGGTATAAATAAAAAAATCTTCGCCCAATTTTGTCCAATGGCAGATAACAATAAAGGGGCATATTGGTTAAGTACAGAAAAAAAAGTTATCAACCCTTATTATGGTGCAGCAATGATAACCTGTGGTGATGTAAAACAAGTAATAGAGTAATTTAAATAAATAGTAAGAATAATTAAATTTAAAAACAATGAAAAAAGTAATTTTAAGTATGGTCGTTATTATAGCAATAATTTTCACTAGCTGTAAAAACGAAAGTAAAAAGGATTCAATCTCAAACAATACAGAAACTTCTATTAAAATGGCAATGAAAGACATTTCTTTTGGTGTAAGAGGTAATTGCGGTATGTGTAAAAACACAATTGAAAAAGCTACAAATAATGTTGATGGTGTAGCAACTGCAAATTGGGATAAAAACAAAAAGAAAATAGATGTATCTTTTAACAAAGCCAAAACCAATGAAATGGCAATACATAAAGCTATTGCTGCTTCAGGTTATGATACAGATAAGGTTTTAGGAAATGAAGAAGCTTATAAAGGTTTACCTGGTTGCTGTAAATATGATCATTCTATGGAAATGAGTATTAAATAAAGTGATAACTAAAACCATATCAATCTAGGAATTGATATGGTTTTATACAGATTGAAAAAAATTGAAAAAGATTGAAAAAATTGTTAAGGAATTAGACTATAATTTAGATTTTTTAGAGAAAGAAACAGAAGGCGTATTAGAAAAAGCAGAAGAAAGTATTAGAATAACAAAAAGAGCATTAAAACAAATAAAAATACTTTTTTTAAGGAAAAAATTAATTCCAAAAAATGAAGAAATACTTTTTTTTAAAAATATGAAGCCTTATGTTTTTAGTAAATTAATATATTATGTCAAATTATTCAGTATAGAAAGTAAAAGACCTAGAAGTAGTAATAAATCTCAAGTAAAATACTTCAACAATCACATAGATAGGCTTCAAAACTATTTTAATGATAACCTAGAATTTTATCATTATTTTAGAAGAGGTGCTATTTTTTTAGATGAAGAATATTTTATCAGAGGTAAAGCAGATATAAGGCTATTTCCAGATTCATTATCGTTTTTTACGGACGATAAATTTTCTACAAGTCACGATACAACAGTGGCTACTATTATGGCATACGATATGTTAATTATTTATCTAAAAAGAGAAATAGATAAACTTGAAAACAATAATAGTATGGAAACTAATATCAATGCGTTTAAAAAACAGTCAAAACTTTTTTGGACAGGCAATAAAACCGATTTAATAGAATTAATTTACGCGCTTCATAGTTCTGGTGCTGTAAATAGCGGAACAGCAGATATTAAAGAAATGGCATCAGCTTGCGAACAAATGTTTAACATTGACCTTGGTGATTATTACAGAACATTTTTAGAAATCCGTTCACGTAAAATGAATCAGACTAAATTCATAGATAAACTAAAAAATTCTCTAGAAAATAAGATGTTAGATTCAGATGAATAAACACCCAAGTTGGGTGTTTCTAAGTGCAAATTATTTTTCATATAATTTGCACTTTTTTGTTGCTCTTATAAATAATCACAATAACAATTAAAAGGAATATAACCTATTAAAAATGAGTACATAAAATCACCCAAGTTGGGTTTTACTTGTGTATAAACTTCAATAAATCATATCATATTTGCCAAACGAAAGTCAAATCGTAGGTTCACGAACACATATGTATAGTAACAGAAAACTCGTGAACTAAATTAACCCAAAGAAGCTGTTTGAATGTGGGGGCATTCAACAGCTTCTTTACAAAAATTGTTAGAAAATGGCAGCAACTATTATTACTACAGAAGATTTACAAGAATTCAAACACGAATTATTAGAAAACATCAAAGCAATGATTAACCATCAATCAGGTTTTGCACCTAAAAAATGGTTAAAATCTCCAGAGGTCAGAGATTTATTAAGCATTTCTCCAGGAACATTACAAAACTTAAGAATTAATGGCACACTCCCCTACTCTAAAGTTGGTGGAGTTATCTATTACGACTATGAAGAAATTCAAAAAGTACTAGAAGAAAACCGAATCCATAACAAGTTTTAATTGTCACTTCGAGTGGTTTTAATGTCGTATTGCGCATAGCGGAATGCGTCAGTAAAATTGTATCGAGAAGTTTAAGCTATGCAAAAAGTAAATTACATAAAACAACTGAAAATATTTGAAATACAGTTAAAATACAATGTATTAAGATTTATGGAAATGCTTTTATGCTAGTAAACATCTCATTTGTCATAGCATCTGGCAGGCGAGTGTCAATCATTTGAAAAAAGTGTAAAAAGAAAAGCTGTTTGACACTGACTAAAAGGAAGTGGAGTTCTTTTCTTTTAGCTATTGAAAATTGATTTGACCGCCGAAGATGCAAGACTAGATTTTTTTGTTACTTTTTTGATCAATGCAAAAAAGTAAGAAGTAAAAAAACAGAAAATAGTAGAAATGCAAAACGTAAACTACATAAAACACTTAAAAGGTGTATTCATTCAATTCTCTAAAGACAATCGTTTAAATCCAACACATATAAGTTTATATATGGCATTATTCCAATTATGGAATATCAACCGTTTTGAGGAGGTCTTTTTTATCAATCGAGAAGAAGTGATGAAGTATTCAAAAATAGGTTCAAAATCAACATATCATAGATGTATGAAAGAATTATGTAATTATACATATCTAATTTATTACCCATCCCACAATCCATTTAAAGGCAGCAAAATCAAGATGCTCAAATTCGAGACAACCTCTGGACAAGTAGAAGTACACAACCGTCCCAAAAATGAAACAAGCAGTGGACAAGCACTGGTATCTATTAATAAACATATACAAACTAATAGAAACAATAAAAACATTAATAAACTTGACCAGCCCAAAAATGAAAAAATAGTAATTGATTTTTTTAAAAAAGAAAAATGGCCAAAAATTGAAGCTCAAAAATTCTTCAACCATTACCAAGGTATTGGTTGGAAAGTAGGCGGAAAAACAAAAATTGTCAATTGGCAAGCAACAGCTAAAAATTGGATGATAAAAGCAGAAGAAATCAAAACAAAAGAAAACCATAAAACAGTTAGCCAAAATATGGACAACCTAAAGACTAGCAAAAACAAAAATTACAATGAACCTCTCTAAATGTCACCTTGAGCGCAGTCGAAAGGTCTTATTAAAACCACCTTGGTGTTTACTGTTCTATTTTCGGAAGTTTAGATTCCCTTCCTCTCTGCAAATTGTCGATAAAATAAAAAGAAATGAACAACCAGAAATCTAATAAAGCCAAATACAAAATGAATTCGCAATTTAAATCCGACATAAGATTTTCAAGCGAGTGTCAATTATTTGAAAATAGCGTAAAAAGAAAAGCTGTCTGACACTGACTAAAAGGAAATGGAGTTCTTTTCTTTTGGCTGTTGAAAATCAAATTGACCACTGAAATAACGAAGTTATTCACGAAGTCCATAAAGTAAATATGAACGACCTGAGTAAAATCCAAGTCTTGAATTTTTGGTTCGTTTTGTTTCAATACAAAATGAACAATATGAAATTAAGAAAAAGCATTCGAATAAAAATACATTGTCATTCCGACAGAGTGAAGTATGAACGATGAGGAATCCATTAAAGAAATGAAAACAAAATCACCCCACATAATAATCGAAGGAAGTGTCCAATTCCAATTAGGAGAACTAAAAGGGAATCAAATAATCTACGATTTTCCAAAAATGCTAATCTATTTAGAAGCAAAAGGCAAACTACTATTTGGTAAAAACTTTAAAATTTATTCAGAAGATGAAGCAATTCTCTATAAACTATGTATTTATTTTATTCGTGATATTGAAACTTGCAAAAAATTACAAATAGATCCCAACAAAGGTATTTTATTATCAGGTCCAGTAGGATGTGGTAAAACTAGTTTAATGAAACTATTGCCTTTTATAATACCTCATCAAAACAAACATATAGTAGTTCCTGCAAGAAATATTACGTTTAGTTTTAATAAAAGTGGTTTCAAAATTATTGAAGAGTATGGAAATAATGGCTTTTATTGCTTTGATGATTTAGGAGTAGAAACTTCAGGTCGTCATTTTGGTAAAGATTGCAATGTAATGGGAGAAATCCTTTTATCTCGTTACGATTTATTCTTAAAAAATAAAACAAGAACTCACGCAACAACAAATCTAAATGCAGCTGAATTAGAAGAAAGATATGGTATTCGTGTAAGGTCACGCTTGCGTGAATTATTTAATTTAATTGCTTTTGATAAGTACACTAATGACAAACGACAGTAAATGAAAATGAATTACTTTATTTTTAATAAAATTCAATTGCGTTTATCTAGCATTGTAATGATAAAAATTATATTTTTAAAGTTCCAATAAATTGCAAAGGAAGCTATGTCGTTATTTCAATCATCTGTATTAAAGAATTATATAAACCTACAAGAAATATCAGTTGTAGAAAAAGCATATAAAAAGTATGTCAAATATTTTTTAAATCCTACAATTCAAGAAAACATAAGAAGTTCTAAAGAAGAAGAATATCAAGGTGTTTTTTTAACGGAATTATTTGTAAATATTTTAGGATATACACTAAAGCCAAAAGCAGACTTTAATTTAGTTGCAGAATATAAGAATCAAACAAATTCAAGAAAAGCTGATGGTGCAATTTTACACAACGATATTGCTCTTGGAGTTATAGAATTAAAAGGCACAAAAACCAAAGATTTAGAAAGTATACGAAAACAAGCCTTTGACTATAAAGCAAATCAAAAAGGTTGTGTCTATGTAATTACTTCAAATTTTGAAAAGCTACGTTTCTATATCAATGATGCTACAGAATTTGAAGAATTCAATTTATTTGAACTCTCTCCAGAACGTTTTCAACGCTTTTATTTATGCCTACAAAAAGACAATATTATAAACAATGTACCTTTAAAAATTAAAGAAGCATCAATAGTACAAGAAGAACAAATAACAAAAGAGTTTTACAAAGACTATTCACTTTTTAAAAGAGAATTATATAGAGATTTAGTAAAACAGAATGCCAAACGTTTAAAATTAGAAGCGTCGAATGTCACCTCGAGCGCAGTCGAGAGGTCTTTAGAGGAACAAGCAGAAAGTTTAAAACTAGAAAAAAACGTAAAACTTACCCTCTTTAAAAAGTCTCAAAAATTAATAGATCGTTTTCTATTTATCTTTTTTGCAGAAGACAGAAGCTTATTACCTGCAAATAGTACAGAACTCATTTTACAAAAATGGAAAGCAGATATCGATTTTGGAGACGAAAGACCGCTATACAACCTTTTTAAACAATATTTTCACTTTTTAGACCAAGGAAGACAAGGCACAAAAAGTAGAGGAGAAATTTATGCCTATAATGGTGGACTTTTTAAAGAAGATACCTTATTAGATGGTTTAGAAATTAATAACGATTTACTTTACAAGCACACCCATAAATTAGCAGCATACGATTTTGAAAGTCAGGTTGATGTAAATATTTTAGGACACATTTTCGAAAACTCTTTAAATGAGATTGAAAGTGTAAATGCAGAAATTGAAGGTGCAGATTTTGATAAACAAACCAGTAAACGTAAAAAAGATGGTGTTTTCTACACACCAAAATACATTACCAAATACATTGTAGAAAATACAGTTGGTAAATTATGCGAAGAAAAGAAAGCTGCATTAGGTATTAAAGAAGAAGAATATTTTAAAGGACGTAAGAATAGGAATAAGACAACTATTGCCAAATTAGTAGACTTATTAGATGCTTACAGAGATTGGTTGTTACAGTTGACTATTTGCGACCCTGCTTGTGGTTCTGGAGCATTTTTAAACCAAGCATTAGATTTTTTAATAAAAGAACATACCTATATAGATGAGCTAAAAACCAAAGTTTTAGGTGGTGGTTTACAGTTTTCTGATATTGAAAACACCATTTTAGAAAACAATATTTACGGTGTAGACCTTAACGAAGAATCTGTAGAGATTGCAAAACTATCCTTATGGCTACGTACAGCACAACCAAGACGTAAACTAAACGACTTAAGCTCTAATATTAAATGTGGTAATTCTTTAATTGATAGTAAAGTGGTTGCAGGTGATAAAGCATTTCATTGGGAAGCTCAATTTCCAAAAGTATTTGAAAAAAGTGGTTTTGATGTTGTGATTGGGAATCCTCCTTACGTAGATATTAAAGGATTAGAAGGTGATGTAGCTAAATATTTGTTCAAACGTTTTAAAAGTTCAAATAATAGAATTAATCTGTATTCTGCTTTTATCGAAATGTCAACTGAGTTATTGCATAAAAAAGGTTACTTGTCATTTATAATACCTTCTTCATTACTAACTCAAGATTCATATAAAGAACTTCGGAGTATAATTCTAGAGGAAACATCTTTAGAGAATATAATTAGGTTACCAAATGAATCATTTGGAGGTGGGGCTGGAGAAGTTAAAGTTGATACTATAATTTTAACTTTCAAAAATGGGAAATTTGATACAGAAACAGAGGTTATCATATATAAAGGTTTTGATAGAGTTTCAGAAATAGCTGAATACAACTCTGATATTCATTTTTATATAAATCCAAAAAACTGGGCGAATGACCCTGATAAAATTTTTCGTATAAATGTTGATAATAAAATTATTAGTATACTTAATAAATGTAGGTTAGAAAGTAAAAAATTAATTGAATGTGCAGACTTTTGTTTAGGATTAACTCCTTATGATAAATATAAAGGTCATTCTCAAGAACAAATAAAAAATAGAGTTTTTCATTCAGAAGATAAAAAAAATGAAACCTTTAAAAAACTTCTTGCAGGTAATGATATTATTAGATATAATGTTAGCTGGGGAGGGAAAGAATGGATTAGTTATGGTGAATGGCTTGGAGCATCTCGAGAGCAAAAATACTTTACAAAAAAACGAATTCTTGTTAAGCAAATAATAGATTGGAGTGATAAAAGGATTTGGGCAGCTTTAACTGAAGAAGAGTTTTACAATACACAAAATGCATTTAACTTATTAAATAAAGAAGATTATAGTTTAGAATATTTGATAGCAATAATTAATAGTAAATTAATGTCTTTTTATCATCGAAAACAATTTTTAGAGGAATATAAAGATAGGTTTCAAAAAATATTAATTAAAGATGCAAAAGAGTTTCCAATAAAGAAAACAGAAAAAGGGAATCAAGATATTTTTAATATACAAATTAAAAATATAATTTCTAATGTTGAAGCATTAAATATATTTATAACTAAGTTTAAAAATTATTTACTGCACAAGTTTTCTTTAAATAAATTCTCAAGGAAACTAGATAACTGGCACGAGTTAGAATTTGGAGACTTTATTAAAGAGCTTAATAAAGCCATTAAAACAAGCAATAAGCAACGTTTAAAAGATAACTTACAGGAAGTACCAACGCTAACAAAAAAAGATGAGTTTGAGTGGTTAGACCTCTTTGAAGAAAATAAACAAAAAGCACAAGCATTACAAACCCAAATAAACCAAACCGATAAACAAATTGATGCTATGGTTTATGAGTTGTATGGTTTAACTGATGAGGAAATTGCTATTGTTGAGAATAGTTAAAATTTACATATATTAATAATAAATTAAAGAATAAAATGCCAGTAATAACAACAGCAATATTAACCAGTTTAGCAACAACATTAGGTAAAAAAGGATTAGAAAGTGCTTTTGATAACCTTGGAGAAAAAGTTTCTGATTCAGCAATTAATTGGTTTACGAAATTATTTTATAAAAACGGAAAACCAAAAAAGGCTCTTCAGGAACTTCAAGAAAAGCCTTCTAAAGAAATTAATCAACAAGTTGTAAAGTCAATTATTGAAAACTCAATAGAAGATGATCCAAAGCACTTAAAATATCTTCAAGAGATAATTAATAGTATTCCTAAAAATCAAAATTATGTAAATAATTATAAAAATATCAATACAGGTAAAATAGATACACATGGAGGTGATCTTCACATAGGGGATAATTATGAAAATTAAAAATGTAATTTCTGGCGAAATCCATACCGATGGAGGAAAAGTAAATGTAGGTGATACTATCCATTACCATTTTGATGGGCTTCAAAAGTTATTAAGCTCGTATAAAGATCACTTAAAAACAATACAAAAATTATTAGATGGATTTAAGCTAAAGTCGGCATTAGATTCATTAAAAAAAATTGAAGAAAGTATAAGTGAAGATCAAATTAAAAATGGACAAATATCTAGTAAAATATTATACCTAAAAGCTTCTTGTAAAAGAGAGCTAAACCCAGAGCTTACAAAAGAAACTGCAAAGGATTTTATAAGGGCTTACAAAATAAATCCATCAGACGACAAATTAAAAGAGAAAGCTTGTATTGAATATTTGAATATTAATGAAAAAGAAAAGTCATTAAAGTTAGCTGAAGAGATATATGATAAAGATGAGTTTAATATAACTTATTGGTATGTTCAGATTTTTTGTTCTAAGGATATAGAATCTACCATTTCTGAAATACCTAAGGTTGTTTTTAATGATTTTCGTTTTCAACATACCTTAATATACCATATTGTAAGAAATGAAAAGAGTAACTACGTAAATGAGCTCAATAAATATGGATTAGAAATAACAATTGAAGTTGAAAAATATAGGAAATTAAATTTCGAAAACAAATCATCATGGATCATTGCAATAGATTTATTAATAAATACAATTATTAACAAATCTCCAATTAAATATGTATCAGGCGAATCATTTATAATTGAAGATAATCCATTAGTTGATGATGCAGTTTCTCTTATCAATAATTTTTTAGATCTTTTAAAAGATTCAGAAATTCAAGAGTCGATTAATCATCATAAATTTTATTTCTATTATTTTAAATATACACAAACAAAGGAAAAAAACGTTTTGAATGAAATTGAATCAGTTTATTCAAAAATGAGCGATAAATCATGGTCTTACACTATGCCTTTATGTCAATTATTGAATAATGCTAAATTGTATGATAAGTCTTTAGAGATTTTAGAAGATTTTGCAAAAACTAATGATAAAGTTACCAATGAATTATATGTTTTCAAGGTGGCGATAATGTACATTTTAAATAAAAATGAAAAAATTCCAATTGTTTTCGAGGACTACCTAAGAAGTATTGATATTCTTGATGAAATTAAAGTTTTTAATATTTTAAACGCATTTTTGAATGGTATTTACAGAATAAAAATTGAAGGAGGAATATCTCAATTAATAAAAAAAACCTTAGAAAAAGATTTTATTAATAATGATACTAAAACATTATTTCAAGTTGTTTCTTCTATCAGATATCTTAATGATTATAATAAGGATGATATATGTCAAAAAACTATCCTTTTAAAGGAAAATAATAGTTTCTATAATAAAAGTAAAATATTAATTGTTGAAGCTTTAGATATGTTAGTAAATACTAAAGAAGCACTAGATTATATGGGTTCTTTTTTAGATAAAAATAAGATATCTGAAGACCTTAAATTTTATTTACATCTACTTTATAAAGAACTTCATATTAATAAAGAAACAGGCAGAGGACTTTACAAAGAACTTCTAGCACTATTGAAGTTTTTTAGGCTAAATAGTAATAAAATAGATATTAAATTACTAAGTATTGAGCATAATCTTAATCTTGAGAAAAATGACTGGAAAGAACTAAAAGAAATTGATTTTAAATTATATCAGCATTCACCTAATGATGAGCAAATATTATATTCATATCTATTATGTTTAGAGAAATTGAGCTTGCAAAATGAATTAGATGAGCTTTCGAAAGAAATTAAAGATCAATTTGAAAATGAAACAAACGGAATAAATATTGCAAAATTACTGGTAAGAAATAATCTTATAAAAAAGGGTTCATTAATATTATATAATCTAGCCAAAGAACCTTCAAATATTGAAGCTAGAAAAACATACTTTGGACTTGGCATCAATATAGGTGATCATATTTATAAAAAATTCGATGAAGTAAAGAAAGGAGTCTGGGTAAAATACTCAATAAATGACGATAGAATTGAGGAAGTTAAGGTTACTGGAAAATCTGAATTTCAAAAATCTCTGATTGGAAAAAAATTAAATGAAAAAGTTTCAATAATTAATAATTTAATAGAAGAAATAAGCAAGATTGAGATTCTTGAAATTTATAATGACGAATTAAAGCTAAACTATGATATTCAAAAGGAAATTCAAAATCCAATGAATGAACTTGGTTTTACTTCATTAAATATTCCAAAAGAAATCGAAGATTTTGAAGATTTTTTGAAAAAAAATTTTGGGTTTAAAGGTGAAGAAGAAAAAAAATTTACGGATGGTAAATTAAAGGAATATTATAGTTACAAAATAGGTTTTACTGAGGTTGTTAGAGCAGTGTTTAAGGACAATCCAATTAATGCATATTATATTCTCACTGAATTTAAAGAACATACTTTTACCTGTATTCCTAACTTGTTAACTCAAGATGTAAATAAAAAACAAGAGATCGATTATGTTCTTGATTTTACTTCACTTTTGTTGTTCTACAATTTAGAACAAGACTTAGATTTCAATTTCAAGAAAAAATTCAAGATTTCGTTTTATTTGAAAGAATTAATTTCTATGTATTTAATAGAAGAAACAAACACTCCCGAATCTCCTATGACAGTTCATATAAGTTCTACTAATATAAGAAAACATATAACTCCAGAAGGGATGAAAGAAAGAAGAATAAAACTCTTTAAATCATTAATAGAATGGATAGATAAAAACTGTGAAATTGACTTGGTAGAAGAAAAATTAGATATTTCTTTTAATAAAGAAAACAACGACAATTTATCTGATATTTCTACAAAATATATGATAGACTATATGTTGCTTTCAAATAGAGATAATACGAGATTAATAAGTAATGATTCTACTATATATCTTTTTCAATCTTCCAGTGGCTTGTACAATAATATTTTAAACCCGGAGAAATATGTATTGAGTTTTCATCCCGAAAAAATTAATACAGATTTTTATAGGTATTTACTTAAGTCAAA
>TARA_R110002126_G_scaffold76659_3_pt1 | contig 22004 bp, 20 predicted proteins | sample TARA_R110002126 | Tara Oceans TARA_R110002126 (sample SAMEA4397536) | marine metagenome | biome: Polar Biome; feature: [DCM] deep chlorophyll maximum layer (ENVO:01000326); material: water (ENVO:00002006), including particulate matter (ENVO:01000060) such as... | depth 30 m
GGTTGCGGCGCTGATCGGGTCATCGCTGCTCGCGCTGGTCTATGTCGGCCGGATGTTGATGGCGATCTGGATGGAGGAGCCGCCGGCCCATCAGGGCAAGGCTGTCGCGCAAACACGGGCGCCCTGGGCGGTTGTGGTTCCGATGTCAGTGCTGGCCCTGGCCAACGTGTATTTCTTCTTCAATGCCGATCCGCTGGTCCATCTGGCCAATGCCGCAGCCGAAGCCGTTATGGGAGGGCGCTAGATCATGTGGACTCCCGAACTCGCCCTCGCCCTTGCGCTGGCCATTCCCGCCCTTGGCGGCGTCCTGGTGGCTCTGCTCGGCAATCGTCCCAATTGGCGCGAGGGTGCGACGCTCGTCTCCGGCGTGCTGCTGGCGCTCAATATCGCCTACCTGGTCGAGATCGCGCCGAGCCAGCCGACCCTGATCCTGGCCACTATCGCGCCCGGACTGGAGCTGGCCTTCAAGCTCGAGCCTCTCGGCGCCTTGTTCGCCGCGGTGGCGAGCGGGTTGTGGCTGGTCAATTCGCTGTATTCGATCGGCTATATGCGCGGCAATAACGAGAAGAGCCAGACGCGCTTCTATGTCTGTTTCTGCATCGCGATCGCCGGCGCCATGGGCGTTGCCCTGTCAGGCAATCTGTTGACGATGTTCGTCTTCTACGAAGTCCTGACGCTGTCGACCTATCCGCTGGTTACGCATAAGGGTGATGCAGCGGCCCGGCGCGGTGGCCGCATCTATCTGACCATTTTGCTCGGCACCTCGATCGGCCTGCTTCTGCCGGCCATTATCGCGACCCAATTCCTCGCCGGATCGACCAATTTCGTCGCCGGTGGCCTGCTCGCGCTCAATGATGTGACACCGATGATTGCCGGCATTCTGCTGGTGATGTTTGCGTTCGGAATCGGCAAGGCGGCGCTGATGCCGGTCCACGCCTGGTTGCCCAATGCCATGGTGGCACCGACGCCGGTTTCCGCCTTTCTGCACGCGGTTGCGGTCGTGAAGGCCGGTGTCTTCGCGATGCTCAAAGTGGGGACCTATATCTTCGGCCCGGCACTGATCGCGATTGTCCCGACCTCCCAGCCGCTGGCCTGGATTGCCGCCGGTTCGATCGTGCTGGCCTCACTGATTGCCCTGACCAAGGATAATCTCAAGGCGCGTCTGGCATACTCGACCATCAGCCAGCTTTCCTATGTCACCCTGGCGGTGATGCTGGGATCGCCGCTGGCGATGCTCGGCGGCGCCCTGCAGATCGTCATGCATGCCTGGGCCAAGATCACCCTCTTCATGAGCGCCGGTGCAATCTACACGGCGACAAAGAAGACCAATATCTCCCAGATGCGCGGTCTCGGCCGGCATATGCCCTGGTTGTTCGGGGCCTATACGATCGGCGCCCTGTCAATCATCGGCCTGCCGCCACTGGCCGGGATGTGGCCCAAACTTTTCCTGATGCAGGGCACGTTCGAGGCTGGCCAGGTCGTTCTCGCGACCGCGCTGATCGCCTCCTCCCTGCTCAATATCGCCTATCTCCTGCCGCTTTCGGCGCGGGCCTATTTCGAGCCGCCTGAAGAGGCCAAGCTGAAGAAGCCGGCGCCGATGCTTGTGATCCTGCCGCCCGTGATCACGGCAGCCGGCGTCATCATCCTGTTCTTCCTGATTGGCCCCCTGCGGGATTATCTCCTGCCCGTGTTTGAGCCGGTCGCGATTGTCGAGACAGTGCTATGAGCCAGAAGCCCGCCAAAAAAGATGATCTGGTCCATCCGATCGCACGGCCTTTCCTCTGGCTTGAGTCCAAATGGCTGGCATCCAGCCTCGTCTGGGTGCTGGGTCTTGTCGTGATCGCGCTGGGCGCGGTGGATTTCTTCCATCCGCGCCATGAATATCTTCACTTCGCCCAGACCCCCGGCTTTTACGTGCTGGCCGGCTTTATCAGCTTTGTCGCCGCTGTCATGGGGGGCTGGTTCGTGATCCGGCAATTCCTGGGTCGGGCCGAAAACTACTGGGACGGGGAGGCTGGCGATGAGTGAGTTATTCGCCAATATATCGCCGGCCCTGCCGATTATCATCGCCGGGCTGATTGCAGCGGTTGTTCCGAATAATGCTGTGCGCAAGGGCTTGGCCCTGTTCGCGCCTGTGCTCGCCGGCCTGTGCTGGTTCAATCTCGAGATTGGAACCTTTGGTGTCATCGAGTTCGGTGGTTTCACGCTTGAAACCCTGCGCTATGACGAGGTCAGCCGCATCTGGAGCCTGATCTTCATAATCGCCGCCTTTCTCAACGGGCTCTACGGCCTGCACGAGAAGGACCGCGTGACCGATGCCGCCGGGCTGATCTATGCCGGTGGCGCGCTCGGCGCGGTGTTTGCCGGCGATCTGATGACGCTCTTCCTGTTCTGGGAAGTGACCGCGATTTCCTCGGTCTTCCTGATCTGGAGCGCCCGCAACCGGGCCGCCACCAAGGCGGGCCTGCGCTATCTGGCGATCCATGTCCTGTCCGGCGTCCTTCTGCTGACCGGTGCGGTGATCCATGCCGGCGAGACCGGAAGCTGGGCCTTCGACAATATTGGCCTGGATTCGCCGGGCGGTTTCCTGATCTTCATCGCCTTCGGCATCAAGTGCGCCTTCCCCTTCCTGCACAACTGGCTGCAGGACGCCTATCCCAAGGCGACGGTGGTGGGCACGGTCATTCTCTCCGCCTTTACCACCAAGATGGCGGTTTACGCCCTGGCGCGTGGCTTCGCGGGCGAAGACAGCCTGATCTATATCGGCGCGATCATGACGATCTTCCCGGTCTTCTTCGCGGTGGTCGAAAATGATCTGCGCAAGGTGTTGGCCTATTCGCTCAATAACCAGCTGGGCTTCATGGTGGTCGGTATCGGGATCGGTACCGAACTGGCGATCAACGGCGCTGCGGCGCACGCCTTCGTGCACATTCTCTACAAGGGCCTCCTGTTCATGAGCATGGGCGCGGTACTGCACCGGGTCGGTACGGCCAAGGCGTCGGAATTGGGCGGTCTGTTCAAGTCCATGCCGGCAACGACCGTGTTCTGCCTGATTGGCTCGGCCTCGATCTCGGCCTTCCCGCTCTTCTCGGGCTTTGTCGCCAAATCCATGATTCTGGCGGCCGTCGCCCAGGACGGGAACTGGCTGATCTGGCTCGTCCTAGTCTTCGCGTCTGCCGGGGTGCTCGAGCATTCGGGGATCAAGATCCCCTTCTTCGCCTTCTTCAGCCATGACCGGGGTCATCGCGTCCGGGAGGCACCGGTCAACATGTTGATGGCGATGGGGCTTGGGGCGTTGCTCTGCGTCTATCTCGGCGTCAATTACGGCAAGCTTTATGATCTGCTTCCGTATCAGAATTCGATTTATGCGCCCTATACCTTCGACCATGTCGTTGGCCAGATGCAGCTCTTGCTGGGGGCAATCTTCGCCTTCGCGGTGCTGTTGCGGATCGGCGCGTATCCGGAGGAGAAGCGGTCGGTCAATCTCGACACCGACTGGGTCTATCGCCGTTTTGGCGACGGGCTCGCCCGCTGGACCTGGTTGATGCTCGACCGGCTTTCGGCGTCTGCGGGTAATGCCTGGGGCCGTTTGATGAGCGGAATTGGTGGTCGGCTGTATCAGGTATTCAGTCCTATGGGCGCGCTGAGCCGAGATATCCCCAGTGGGGTGCTCGCGATCTGGACCAGTGCCTTGCTCGCAGTGGTCTTGATCATCGCGTATTTTTCCACCTGATATTTCAATCAAGTATCGCATAATGAGAGCGCGCAACACGTATGGGTTGCGCGCTCTTCCATTGCCAGGCAAATAGGAATATTATCCCCGCCTGGGTGTAGCCCTCCTAGCATGGGCGGGCCGGGACGTGATGGATGGCGTCCCGGTTCGTGAACACCGGGAGCGCAAGATGACGCAAGCAATGACCAGAAGCGGCAGCGATGCCGCCCGGGCCCGCCTGGCCCAGAGTGCTGTAGCCTACGCCTTTGGCGTGACACAGGACGAGCTCGAGGCGCCAACCCGGCGCTCGCGCGAGGCCGCCTTCGCCCGTCAGGCCGCGATGTATCTCGCCCATGTCGCCTTTGAATTGTCCCTGACCCGGGTCGCCCAGGCCTTCGGCCGCGACCGCTCGACGGCGGCGCATGCCTGTCACCGGATCGAGGATCAGCGCGATGATCGCGGCTTTGATGAGTATATGGACGCGCTGGAAGCCTGTTTGCGGGCCGCGCCCTGTCCGGGCGAGCCGGCCTGATGCCCGCCACGCCAGACCGGCCCCTGCCTCGCTGGTTGCTTTGCCTGGCGCGCCAGGGTGCGGCCCTGAAGCCCTGTATCACGGGCGGTGGCTATGGCGTGTTCGCGGGCGGTGATCGACGGCGGCGGCCGCTGGCGCGCCTTGATGCCGGCCAGCTGCGCCAGGCCCTGGCCAGTGGCATGCTCGAGGAGACGCGCGACGGGATTGCCCTGGGCCGTTCAGGCCATGCGGCCATCAAGCGCGGGCTGGACGGCGGATTCGCGGCCCAGCACCGCATCATGCGTGATCGGGAGATCCTCGGGCCGGGCGGCCAGCTCCAGCGGGTCCGGGCCAATACCCGTGAGGACGTGCCGGGGCGCTGGGCCGTGCAGCTGGACCCGATTGAACACGCCGCCGCCGAACGCTTCTGCAGCGACTATGCGCGATCAAGCTTGCGCCAGCACACCACGCGCAACTGGTCATTGACCGCTGAAGTTCGCCAGGCTGGCTGGTGCGGCGGGCCGGAGACGGCCTCGTTGGCTGCCATCGCCGCGAAGGATCGTGTGATGGATGCGCTCGATGCCGTCGGAAGCGGGATGGATCAGCTGGTCGTGGCGGTCTGTATTCGTGAGGAAAGCCTGGCGGCCGTTGAACGACGTTTTGGCTGGGCGCAGCGTTCGGGCAAAACCGTGCTGAAGCTGGCGCTGCAGCAATTGGCCCGGCATTATCGCTTGAATCTCTAGACTTCTGCGGCGGCCCGGATCCGGCCAATCATCGAAGCCAGACCATTGGAGCGTTGCGGTGAGAGATGTTCCGACAGGCCAATCCGCGCCAGGACTTCGCGGGCATCCACCGAGAGAATGTCCTCGCGGCTGCGCCCGGAATAGAGGCGCAGCAAGAGCGCAGCAAGGCCGCGCACGATGTGGGCGTCGCTATCGGCGTGAAATACGAGGCTGTTATCTTCAGCGGGCTCGACAATCAGCCAGACCTGGCTGACACAGCCTTGGACCCGGCTCGCTTCGGTGCGCTGCTCATCGGGCAGGGGCGGCAGGGCCTTGCCCATATCGATCAGATAGCGATAGCGCTGTTCCCAATCGTCCAGCAGATCGAATTCCTCGACCAGCTCCTCGATTTCAGTCTGGATGGGTGTTTGTGTCATCACAGCGACGAGTTAAGGCGCGCTGCCGACAGGATCAAGGCGTAGATGCGGTCAGCGCCGCCGGGCGAGCGGGAAATGCACGCGTATCAGGACTTGGAGGTCTGCTGGCGGTCTTCGATTGCGGTCTCGAGCCGCGTTGCGGCAAAGCCCGCAAGGAAGCCGCCGAGCTCGACAGCTTCTGTTCCGGCTTCGCAGAGCGCAGGGCGTTCGACGCACCAGCTGTTCACGGCCTGGCCGGCATCAATACGGGTCGAGGCGCTATCGAAGGACAGGTTCATGGGATCTCCCGCGAAGTCTCGCGGGATGAAGACCGACACAATCGCCAGCCAGAACGCAGCACGTACAAAAAACATCATCGACCTACCTCACACCAATTATCTCGCCGGGGTGTACCGGCATTCATTGCAGGATCGAGGCTAGGGCAGGTTTTCAGCTATTGCACGCGATTACGGGGTTTAGCGGAAACAGCGTGCGAAACTGGAGCAAGGTTTTTATCTAAAATTTGATCCTGTCTCTGTTCGGTACACTTTTTGTTAATCATTAACGGTCTTGAGCGCGGGCTTCAGTCGGTCCCGGTCGCGGCAGAAACGCCCAGGCAGCGGCTGACATCAAGCAGGGCGTGCTCGGCGATGCAGAAACTGTCTTCATACTTGAAATGGCCGGCGGCGACGCATTGTTGCAGGTCGAGCCGGGCCCAGGTCAGGCAGCGCTCGACGACCGGGTCGGACAGCAGGGCGTTGACCAGCTCGCTTGACTGGCTCGGGTCGTTGGAGATGGCCTGCAGCGCGGCAACCGAAAGGATGCGTCCGATGCGGTCCCGGTCGGGATCGATGACGGCATCGCCGACGGTCAACGTTAACTGCGGCGTGGTGTAGACGCCCATACGCGCGATTTCCGGATGGTCATAAAGCGCCGAGGCGGGGACCACGCCGTCCAGCCCGGTGTCGAGCGAGAGCAGGAATTCATTGCTCAGGGGCACACTCGGTGCGGAACCGGCATTTTCCAGCGCGGACAGGCGTACGCGGCGGTCGCCGGCCCGCGCCTGGGCCCAGCGCGTCGCCTGCAGGTCATAGGCGGCCGCGCGGTAGCGATCACTGACCTCACGAATGCCCGCACTATCGCGCTCGAGCGCGTCGACCACCGAGGCTTCGGCCGTATCGGCGTGGGTGAAACTGATCGCATAGGTGGGATCATAGAGCAGGCCGGACATCGCCGCCTGGGCGCCGTAATAATCGGCCAGCTCACGGACATCATCGAGATATTCGGGATGCTGGGCGGCAATCATCGCTGTATAGGCGATCCAGGCGCGCACCAGGCGGTCGTGAACATAATAAGCCGTCAGGCGATCCATGGCGGAGTCGAGATCCTCGCCTGATCCGATCGGCGCCGAGCGCAGATCCGCCACGACGCCGTGGAAAGCTGCATAATCTCCGGCGGCGGTGCGGAGTGGATCGGCGGCTGCCGGCTCGACCGCATCGAGTTGCAAGACCGGGGCTTGAGCCATGCCGGCATCCTGTCCGTCGCCATCAAGCGCGGTCGTCAGAGCAAGCGCTGCAAGGATGGATATCAACATCAGGTAGCCTCCGTAACCCTGTGAACCGATAGTGTGCCCCGGACGCGCCCGCTCTCCAAGCCTTGAAATGCATAGATTTGAGACAGGCTTTCCCGGCCGAAACGGTAAACGGGATAAGTTTAAGATTCAGTATTTGTTAACGTCGGCGGCAAAGATTACGGCGTGAGGATTGCGCTGAGTCGCAATGGGAAAAATGCAGAAACCTGAACGAGACATAGCTGCTTGGATCGCGCGTCGCGGTGGTCCCGTTACCAATCTTGTCTGGATTGGGACGGTCGCGGCAGCCATACCCCAAATCTGGCCGATTCTCGACGGGCCACTCTGGCTGAAAATTGCCGGCTTTCTCGGTGTGGCGTTTCCGGCAATTGCCGGGCTTGTGCTGGCGCCGCGTCTCGGGCGTTCATTCGAACGTTTCCTGCTCGCCATGTTGTGGACCTCCCTGGCCGCCGTTGTGGCGCTGTCGGGCGGCGGCGTGACCGGGACGGGCGTGCTCGCCTTCCTGCTGGCCCCGGCCATGGGCGCCGCCGGTGGCGATCGGGATGCCATCGTCAAGGCTGGCGCGATGTCCGGTCTGGCCGCCCTGGTTATCACTGGCTTGCAACTCACCGAGTTCATCCGTCCCCAGCCAAACGCGGTCGAGTATCATCTTCCCTTTATTCTCGGTCTTGTGCTGGTCATCGCCTATGGTTTCGCCTGTGCCGCGATCCGCTCCATCCGCGCCAATGATGTGGCGAACCGGGAAGCCGAGCACGGCCGCGTGCGGGGCCGGGCGTTTGACGCCGCTCCCGCCGCTATTCTCGCCTGTGACAATGATGGCAATATCCTCGCCGTCTCCCGGGGCCTGCGCGAACTTTCACCGGGTCTGCCGCGCGAATTGACGAATTTGCCGATCGCCGATCTCGGTTTTGACGACGAGGATCGCTCCGAACTTGCGCGCGCGGCCCGCCGCGCTGCCGCACGGCCACTGTCCGACCTGCTCAGTATTCGGGGCGACCGGGGCAATCCGGAACGCGTCAAGCTGGACGCCCGCCCGATCGAGGGCGGTTCAGTGTCGGTGATCGCCCGCGATCATAGCGTCGAGACGGAAAACGCCTTGCGCGAAGCTGAAGAAGCCCGTGCCCTCGCGCTGGAGGAGGCGCGCGCCAAGTCCCAATTCCTCGCCTCCGTCAGCCATGAATTGCGTACGCCGCTCAATGCGATCATCGGTTTTTCCGATGTCATGAAGGCGCGCCTGTTCGGGCCGATGCCAGCGCGTTATGCCGAGTATGCCGATCTCATCCACGAGAGCGGCCAACACTTGATGGAATTGATTGGCGATGTGCTCGACATGTCGAAGATCGAGGCCGACAGTTATGATCTTTCGCGCGAGAATTTTGACATATCCGAAGTGGTCGGGCTGAGCGTCAAGATGATGCGCCTGCAGGCCGAAGAAGCGGGGCTGTCGCTATCGGTCGAGACGGGCGACCAACCGATCCTGGTGAATGCGGACCGCAAGGCCCTGCGCCAGATCATGCTGAACCTGCTCTCCAATGCCGTGAAATTCACGCCGGAAGGCGGTGCGGTTGTCGTGATGGCCAGGGCTTCAGGCGCGGATCTCGTTCTGGCAGTGGGTGATAGCGGCGTCGGGATCGACCCCCAGGAAGCAGCCAGGCTCGGCCAACCCTATCGTCAGGCGTCCAGCGCCCGCGAAGTCGATACCCGTGGCACCGGCCTTGGCCTGTCACTGGTGCGTGCACTCGCCGGCCTGCACGGCGGGACAATGTCGATTGCAAGCGCCAAGGGTGTTGGCACGACGATCACGGTGACGCTTCCGGTTCTGGTACAGGCGATGGGGCAGGTGGGCACGCTGCGCCGGCTCGACGTGCACCAGCAGATCGAGCGCGCCCAGGAAGCCTCACAGTCGCTGGTGGCTAGCGCTGGCGCCGGCTGAACGTCACGCCTAGCTTTCTGGAAGCTCAATCTGTGATGTGTCGCTGATCGCGGCGCGCAGGAAGGCGACCGCAGCCGCGAAATCCCCAATCTCGAAATAGTCGGATGCGACCCGCTCACCATTGCGGCCCATCAAGTCGATGCGGGCTGTCTCCCGCGGGTCAAGCCGGCCGAGTTGCTGGACGACCGAGGGGGGGAAGCGGAAAACATGGCCCTGCGGTGCACCGGCCAGGGCATCGGCCGCCGGCCCATTCATCTGATCACTGGCCCAGACGAGCCGCCGCGCATAGTCCGGGGGTGTCCACTGAGCCCAGCTGGCACTGGCGGGTCCGGCGAACATGCCGCCCATTGTCGGGTCATAGAGTTCGGGCGCGCTTTGCATATTGCGCGTGACCAGGACGGCCGAAATGTAATTGCCGCCATTGGGCAGGGCGATGGTGAAGCTGATATCGCCTTCGACCCGGCTGATACCAACCCGGATGCGGCCCGTGTCCTGGAGGAGGGCCCAGACGGGCTCATCGGTCAGTATCTGACGATTGGCGAACCAGGAAAATGCAATGCCCGGAAACGTCATATTGCCGACGCGCAGATAGCCATCGAAGGCGGTGAGGACGCGATCACGCATCGCCAGGACTTCGGAAGACACGCAATCCCGTCGCCGAGCCTCCGCGGCGATTTCAGCGCCATAGGCCTGGATCTGATCGGGCGCGATACCGCTGCGCAAGAGGGCACCGCGAGCCTGGAGCCGCGCCGCGTCAAGAGCGGCGCGCTGCCGGTCAGTAAACAGGTCGCAATGGGCGTCCATGGCCAGGGCTGCGGTGCGTTCGCCAAAAATCAGATCGGCATCCTGGGCGCCGGCGGCAGCGGTCAGGCCAAACAGGCCCAAGGCCAAGGCATGGAAGGCACAGCGCATCTCATTTCCCCGAAACTTCGAAGAAATGACGCTAACACGGCAAGTTTTACGACGCGTGAACGCGGCGGCGGCGCCAAATGCCGCGGATCAGCATGATGAAGGCAATCCCGAACAGCATGAAGGCGGCATCACGTGTGTGGTCGAGCGCGAATTCCTGTGCCCGCTCGCGCAGACCCGGTGCCGTGACGCTGTAATCCAGCGGGGTAACACCGCGCACACTCCACACGGCGGCGCGGCCTTCCAGCGCGTGCCACAGGTTCGAGCGCGCCAGGCTGCGGCTCGCCGCTTCAAAGGAGGACAGTTCCGGCGAGGTCAGCGTGCCGATCCAGCGGTCGGCTTGTTCGGCATCGCGGAACAGCGACGCAACCCCGATGCTCCGTCCGTCTTCCGGTGTGGCAGGTGTGGCCGCTTCATCGGCATAGGCGGCGGCGGCCAGGCGCATCAGGCCGCGTTGCCCGCGGCTGCGTTCGGCGGCGCGCATGGCGGCACCAAACTCTGCCGGAGCGCTGCGACCGAGGGCTGCGATACTGCTGCTGCCCGGGCCGATAATCAGGAGATTGTGATTGGCCGGTGCGTGATCATGTTCCTCACCATACCAGGCATACAGCCAGGCTTCACCGCTCACGAGGGCGCCGCGGGCCAGCACTGAGAGTGCCCCGAACCGGTCGGCGCGGGTGCGAGTGGTGAACTGGACAGCCGTGCGCGATCCCTGGTCAGCGCTGAAGGGCAGGCCCGAAGCGGCCAGGGTGCGCAAATCTGCATTGGCGCTCAGGCGGCGGGCATCGCGAACCTGCGGGCGGCCAAGCCGCTGCGCCGTGATGGCATCGGCGGCAACGAAGCTGCGGCCATAACCACCAAAGGAGCGTGCGGCGAACAACCGGGCGGCGGCGACCGCTTCATCGATATTGCGTCCGGTAATGATCAGGCGCGGCGTTGCGCCTTCGCTGAACGCGATTTCCGGTCCCTGACTGCGATTGCCGGTGCGCAGGATGGCGCGGTCAGCCTCGTTCAGGCGATCATTCTCGGCCAGCCGGATGATGAGGTCGGCATTGGCTTCATCGCCGCCGAACAGGGGCACGCTGCCGGCGCGCAAGGCGACGCCCTGGGCGACGAGACTCTCGAGCGTTGCCCGCTCGCGGCTGATATCGGTGACAAGGGCGATCCGGCGCGGCGCAGCAAAATCGGCCGCCAATGCCAGTTCGAGCTCGTGGAGCGACGTGATCGGGCTGTCTTGTTCCAGGGTGAGCCGCAATTGCGAGCGGCGGGCATCGACAATCCAGCCGGTCGTGGCGCTATCGGTGCCATAGGAGACTTCGAGGACGTTCTCGCCTGGCTGGATATCAGCCGAAAAGAGGGCAAAGCGTGCTTCAATCGAGCGCGGCTGCGGCCGGATGATGATGGGCTCGCCGCCATTGATGGCGACCTGGATCCGGCCATTCGAGCTGTCACTCGCGGGGCGGGCGGCGAGGCGAAGCCAGGCTTCCGAGCTATAGGTGTTGGGGGGAAGGTAAAAGCGGATCCGGGTTCGTGCCTGGCTCGAGGACAGAACAAAGGCGTCCATCCCGGTTTCGAGATCGGCGAGCGTGCGCTCTTCGATCCGGGTGCCTTCGGCGGCATTCTGGTTCACAGTGGCGGGAGACGTATCACCCTGAAACTCTTGACCCAGTGCCTGACCCGCCGCCGACGCACAAAGTGCCATCGCAACCAACGCAACTCGTACCAACATAAAATGCTCCCTTACCCCGTTAATACGTTATTAAGCAATTCAGCGGCCAGCAATGAAAATGATTCAACTGAAGACGAAATTCTGGGTGGATGCCTTGTTGCGAAGGGCTGAATCGGCATTGGCCGCCGCCTATGTGATTCGCCACGGAGACGAAGATGCGGGCGCTGTACTCGTAAAGGTGGCAAACCTGACCGGGCAGGCCGAGCTTTTTGTCCCGGCGCGGGACGAAAACGGGGAACGGATCTGGACCCGCCATGACAAGGCGCCGGTCCCGGAGGCCGAGATCGACGTCTACTGCCAACGCCGGGCCGACGGTGATCCGGATATCTGGGTGATCGAGATCGAAGACCGGCGGGGGCGCCATTTTCTGACGGAGCCGGTGGAGGATTCTTAACGACCCGGCCCTAGAGTGGGGGGTGAGGGATTGTAGGCGCTCGCGGGGATCTTCGATGCTGTTCTTGTTCAACGAAACCGTTTTCGACCTGGGTGACCTGGTCTCCGTCCTCAAGGACGGAACCATTCCCCTGCCGGCGGCACAGTTCGAGACGCTGACCACGGGCCACCTGACCCAGTTGCTGCGCGAGGCCCTGTATGTTGACCCCATGATGGCGACGAACAAGCCGGACCGGACCAAACATCTCGCAGCCCTGATTGCCTATCGGGCGCCGGGTGCCAATGCTCTGCTGGGCGTGCGGCCGCAAGGTGCGACCGGCCCCGACGATGTCGGGCTGCGATTTGCCAATGTGCCTATGCTTATCCTGACCTATCTCTGGAAGCGCCAGAATGACGGTGTGCTGGGCCCGGACATCATCAATGAAGAAGTCTGGTGCCGGGTGACGGAAAACTTGCACAGCGCCTACTGATCAGGCTAGTTCGGGGCTTGCATCCTCAGCGAGCCAGTTCATGACTTCTCCGACGATTGATGCGCCGGAATGGGCGCGTCGCCGCAGCTTCGCCATTATCTCACATCCTGACGCCGGCAAGACCACGCTGACCGAGACCATGTTGTTGGCCGCCGGTGCCATCCGCATGGCGGGGCAGGTGCGCGCGCGCGGCGAGAACCGTCGTACGCGTTCGGACTGGATGAAGATCGAGCAGGAGCGGGGGATTTCCGTCTCCGCCTCGGTGATGACGTTCGAACATCGCGCCCTGCTTTTCAACCTGCTCGACACGCCGGGTCACGAAGACTTCTCCGAGGACACCTATCGCACGCTCACCGCTGCCGACAGCGCGATCATGGTGCTCGACGCCGCCAAGGGCGTGGAGCCCAGAACGCTCAAACTGGTCGAGGTCTGCCGTCTGCGCGACATCCCGATTGTCACATTGATCAACAAGATGGACCGCGAGGCGCTTGATCCGGTCGATCTGTTGCAGGACATCCAGGACAAGCTGGCGCTTGATGCCGTGCCGATGCAATGGCCGGTCGGCTCCGGCCAGCGTTTCAAGGGCGTGGTCGATCTGAAGACGGATGAACTGGTGCTGTTCCAGCGGCCCGGGGTCGAGCACGACCGCGAAGCGGCGTCGGAACGGCTTGCCCTCGACGGCCCGGAAATCCGTGAACTGCTTTCCGATGCCGAGATCGAGGAGGCCCGCGACGGCGCCGAAGTGGCCCGCGAACTGTGCCCGGCCTTCAATCCGCAGAGCTTTCTGGAGGGCCATATGACGCCGGTCTTCTTCGGCTCGGCGCTGCGTGGCTTTGGCGTGCGCGAATTGCTCGACGGGCTGGCCGACAAGATCCCGGGGCCTGCGCCCATGCCGGTACAGATCAATAGTCAACCCGGCCAGGTCGAGCCCGGCGACAAGGAAGTGTCTGGCTTCGTGTTCAAGGTGCAGGCGAATATGGACGCCAACCATCGCGACCGCGTTGCTTTCGTTCGCCTGTGTTCGGGCAAGTTCCGTCGCGGCATGAAGCTCAAGACAGAGACCGGCAAACAGCTCACCGTTTCCTCGCCCATCCTCTTCTTCGCCCAGGACCGCGAGATTGCCGATGAAGCCTTTGCCGGCGATGTGATGGGGGTTCCCAATCACGGCACGCTGCGCGTTGGCGACAGCCTCTCGGAAAGCGGAAAGCTGCGCTTCTCCGGCATCCCCAATTTCGCGCCGGAAATCCTGCGCCGGGCACGCCTGGCCGATCCGCTCAAGGCGAAGCATCTCAAGAAGGCGCTCGAAAGCTTGGCCGAGGAGGGCGTTACCCAGCTCTTCCGCCCGGTGCTCGGCGGCGATTTTATCGTCGGCGCGGTCGGCTCGCTTCAGATCGATGTGATGCGCGAACGCGTTGCGGCCGAATACGGGCTGGAGGTCGCCTTCGAGGCGGCGCCCTACGAGACGGCGCGCTGGCTGGGCGGCACCGAGCAGCAGATTGAAGCATTTGCGGACCGGCACAAGTCCGCCATGGCGGTCGATATCGATGGCAATCCGGTCTTCCTGGCCAAGAGCAATTGGGAAGTGTCCTATTCGGAAGAGAAATTTCCCGACCTGGTCTTCCACCGGGTCAGAGAGAGAGCTTTGTGATGCGCGTGCAGGACGATAATGGTTTGCTCGCCCAATCGGGCGAATTATGGACCCAGGCGGTCGCCGTCTGGCAGACCTCCTTCCTGGGCGTCAGCGTCGGGCACGGGTTGAGCGCCATTATTATCCTGGTGCTCGGGATCACGTTGCGATCGCTGGTGGCTGGCACGTTGATCACTCTGCTCAAACGCATGGCTCACAAGACTGAGAACGGGTTTGATGATGCGGTGGTGGAAGCGCTCGCCGGGCCGCTTAAACTCTTGCCGATCACGATTTCCTTCTTCTTCGCGCTCAACATCCTGGAAGCCGGGACCGGCTCAACTGCGTTTTCCGATGTCGACCGGATTATTCCATCCCTGGTCGCGATCGGGATTTTCTGGGGTCTGCACAATGCGGTGGCGCCATTCATCCATCTGATGCGGGCGCTGCAAAATGCGCTGACCCCGGTCATGCTCGACTGGCTGACCAAGGCCTTGCGTATACTGTTCGTGGTGATCGGGGCTGCGGCCGTCCTTCAGATCTGGGACATCCCGGTAGGCGGTATCATTGCCGGGCTCGGCCTGTTCGGCGTCGCTGTTGGCCTGGGTGCTCAGGATTTGTTCAAAAACCTGATCGGTGGCTTGCTGGTCCTGGCAGAGAAGCGCTTCTTGCCGGGCGACTGGATCAAGGTCGATGGCGTTGTCGAGGGCACGGTTGAGGCGATCAATTTCCGCTCCACCCTGGTGCGCCGTTTCGACAAGGGGCCGGTCTATGTTCCCAATTCAAAGCTCTCCGACAATGCGGTGACAAATTTCTCCCGTATGACGCATCGCCGGACCTATTGGATCATTGGCGTTCGCTATGACACCACGGTCGAGCAATTGAAGACCATACGTGATCGCGTGCTCGATTATGTCACCAAACACCCCGGCTATGCCCAGGCGCCAGAGGTGTCGACCTTCATGCGTGTGGATAGCTTCGGCCCGTCCTCGATCGATTTCATGCTCTACTGCTTTACCCGCACGACCAATTGGGGTGAATGGCTGGCGCTGAAGGAAGAGCTCGCCTTCACGATCAAGACGATCGTTCAGGAGGCCGGAACCGATTTCGCCTTCCCGTCCAGTTCAATATATCTCGAACAGGGTGCCGAGCTGTTTTCGCCGCCAACCGCCGTCGACGCCAGCTCAGCCTGACGAAAGCCCGCGAACTGCCATCTCAACTGCTTGCCGCCGATGTCGCAGCAATAGTGCTCGCCGAGATCGCGGCAATCATCGCCGCCTGGGCGGCAATAACCGCGGCGAGCGCGCTGGCGCTGCCTGCCGGGTTGCGGGCCTGGTCGTCGAAAGCGATCAGGCTGGCCAGCCTGGTCCGGCCAAAGCCGACTGATGTCAGCTGTTTCGGCAAAGCACTGGTCAGGTTGGAAATCTGGACCAGATCGACCGGCGTGCGGCCGGCAACGGCCCATTCCATCGTCATGGAGCGATCACTGCGCCCGCGCAGGAAACGGTCAGCCCGCCGTGCATCCTCGAGCGCATTGAATTGCGACAGCACGATCTCCGGTGCCTGGCCGAGCAGGACGCATTGACGGGCACCGTCGCGTCGGTGACCCCTGGCTCGCTGGTCGGCGCCGAACACGGCCTCGGCGTGGGCCCGCGCCTCCACGACCGCCTCAGGACGGCTGCCTGCGAGGACATGGGCGGCTGCGAATGTATCCGTGACGGAATCATCCGAGCGCCACCAGGGCGGGCGGACGGCCCGCTTCATGGTGTAGAAGGCGTCCACCACACCGGGGCCGGCTTCCCCGAGGCTGAGGATGAGGGCTGCGCGGGAACCGCCGGCATGCAACCGGCCCGTCTTCGAGGCCGCGCATGCCTGCCGCAAGGCGTCGCGAGCGCCGAGGAAGTGTTCTGTGTCGACGCCATGTGCTGCAAGCATCGCCGCATAGACCCACCGCATCGAGCCGTTGGGAGCCCGGAATCCGCCCAGGGCCGATTTCAGGCTTTCATGGTGTGATCGGGTGGCGGCGACAAGCGCTGTGTCGGGGTGTCTGGCGTGCACGAGCGCGACCGCTGCGAAGGCTGCGGCCTGCTGGTCGGGCCGGGGCTTGGTGTCGCGCAGGCTGTCGGCCAGCTGCGTGAAACGGTTGAGCGGAGTGTCCATGAGTCTGTCCCTGATTGCGGCTGGAGGGCAGCCTAACACGCACAGGCCGTGTCACCGCAGGGATTGGGGGGCGCCGTGTCCCGGCTCTAGGCGGCGACGTCCCGGCGCATGCGCCAGAAGCGCATGGCGCGTGCGGCGTCTTCGACCGTGATCCGGTCATACAGCAGGCCGAGCTCCTTGGCGTCCCGGAAGGCGTCCTCGGTGGCATTGCTACGCAGGACCGCGAGGGTCACGAATAGGGCCTTGTCGAATCCGGCTGAGCGACAGATCAGGGCCAGCGGGTCAATGCAGTCCTGGTCGATGGCGCGCCGTGCCGCGACGCGGTCAACGCCGCTCATTTCCGCGAAAGCAACGTGGAAGCGTGTCATCTCACGTTCGCGGAGCAAGCGGGCCAGCAGGCCACCATTGAGCATTTTGCGAACCGCCATGCCGCGCACAAATTTCTCTGCTTCCTCGACATCCTTGTCCTGGCTCATGCGTTCGCTGAGTCGGGCGTGGGAGGCGGCGAGCGCCTGTTCGACCAACGCCGGGTCCATGCCGTCAAACCGTTCGAGGATGTGATCGCGCAGATGATTTTCCACCGTCAGCATCAAATCCCCGAGCAGGTCGGCGGGGGTGTCCTTGCGGGTGATCACCGGAGCCTGGAGAATCTTTGAATGCTCGGCCCGCTCGGTAACGGTTTCGAAGCTGGCGCGCGACAACTGGGCGCCATCATTGCGGATCAGCACGGCGACGGTTTCGTCATCACCGCGGCGGACGATGGTGTCAGAGAGGCGTTCGGAAACCAGTTCGCGCTGCGAGATCGCCTTGAGTTGCGGCTGCGCGCCCTGTTCGGCGATCGACAGGAGTTCCGCTTCGCTCAATGCGGTCGAGCGAGCCAGGATCGGCGCGGCGACGTCAATCGCGTCACGCGCCAGTTTGAGCAACATGCCGCGCGGGGCCAGTGGCGTGTCGGCGAACCGTTCCGCGAGTTCAGCCCGCGCACCCTGCGCGGTCTGCTCCGCCAGCGCGCTGAGCACGTCATCAAACTCCTGGGAAACCGCTGTATCGCGCTCGGGCGGTTCATCAAAAAACATGTCCGTGACTTCGCGCAACAAGGTGCGACGGCGATCGCTGGAGCGTTCTTTCGCGAGTTCGAGCAGGCTGTTCAACTTGCTGATGACGGCCATGAACATACTCTTTCGGTGTCGTTGCCGGGTCGTACACGGTGATGATGCCAGCGGTAGGTAAAAAAATCCTGTTCGCGACCGATCAAATTGAGCGGGCCGGGGCCTGGATGTCAGTGGGGACCGGGCAGCGTCGCGCGCAGGGCGGCGATTTCGCGCGCGCTGGGGCGCCGTTCGCTGGCGGCCTCGATCTGTGCCGCGATATCGCTGGCCAGACCCGTCACCCTTTGTGGTGCGCGCCGCGGGGCCGGTGTCGACGCCAGCAGGGCGCAGTGGCCGTCGACGCCTTCCAGGCCCGGCGGGGTCCAGACCCATGAACGGCATTGCGCTTGCTCATCGCACAGCGCCGCGCACATGGCCTGATTACCTTGCGTCAGGTTGATACGCTCATAGACAGAGCCGATCCGGGTCCAGCCCGTTAGCCTGTCACTGGCATGGGACGGCGCTGCGGCCAGGCCGCAAGCCAGGATGATCAAGATGGGGGCATACCGAAGGTGCATGCTGTCAGTGTGTCGCCGCGGCCCTAATAAATACTTGCGCCAGAGCGGCCGGGCCGCGGTGGTTCAAGCCTTGCGGATTGGACGTTTGACGATGGACAGTTTTGCCGGCTGCGTGTGAGCGGGACGATCGGTGGCGCGGGCCTCTGCTGCGAGATAGGGGAGAACGCCCCTGGCCTCCATCGGCTTGCCAAAGATATAGCCCTGGATGAAACGCGCCTGCATGCCCTTGAGGATGTCCAGCTCGGCGATGGATTCGACGCCTTCGACGACGCAATCCAGATCGAGCGACCGGCCCAGATTGATAATGGTCTGGATGATCTTGCTCGCCGAGGCATCCTTCAGCAGGGGGACCACGAAAGAACGGTCGATCTTGATCTTGCTGACTGGCAGTTGGTGCAGATAGCTGAAACTGGAATAGCCGGAACCAAAATCATCAAGCGCCAGTCTGCAGCCGAGTGCTGCGATGCGCTCGATCGAACGTCGGGCCTGGTCGATATCCGACATCATAGCGGTCTCGGTGATCTCGAACTCGATCCGGGCCGGGTCGATTCCGCTGTGTTTGACCAGGTCGAGAATATCGCTAACCGCTGCCGGGGACACCAGGTCATGACCGGAGAGATTGAAGGAGACGTGCAGGTGCTCAGGCCAGCTCGTCACCAGATGCAGCGTCTTGCGTAACAGGATCTGGGTGATCTTGCGGATCAGGCCCGAGCTTTCAGCGACGCGGATGAACTGTTCGGGACTCACCGGTCCGAGGGCGGCGCTATTCCAGCGCGCCAGGGCTTCGAACCCGTAGGTGCGGTTGAGCTCGAGATCGAATTGCGGCTGCAGGAAGACCTGCAATTCCGTCTCGAGATCAGCGGCCCGCAAGGCCTGGTCGACCTGGCCCATACTCAGCATTTCGCGCTCATGGCGCGGTGTGAACAGGACCGCTTCGCCGCGGGTATGTTTCTTCGCGAAGCCGAGAGCGTATTCGCAACGCTCCATCGTCTGGCGGATCGTCAATTCGACCCGGTCGCAGACCACCAGGCCGACCGAGGTCGTCAAATTGGCGGTCACCGTCCCCAGCTCGTAAGGCTCACCGATTTGCGAGCACAAATTGCGCCCGAACTCCTCAACGCTGGTCGTCAATTGATCGCGGCGCACCAGGATCGCAAATTCGTCGCCGCCCAGGCGGGCGATCACGCTACGTCGCGGGACCGCGGCCTTGAGGCGTTTGGCGACCTCGCACAGCAGCAGGTCGCCGGTCGCGTGGCCATAGGTATCATTGACGGGTCTGAAGCCATCCAGATCGATCAGGGTCAGCAATGTGGTCTGGGTGTCGGGACGGACTTTCGCGAGGGCCGTGCCGAAGGCTGTGAAGAAGCTCAAGCGATTGGCCAGCCCTGTCAGGCCGTCTCGTTCGGCCATCTCGCGGGTCTGGGCGGTGAGGGCTTCAGCCTTGAGGGCCAGCATTTCCGATTTCGCCGCGAGGGCTTCGGCCCGGGCACTGTTTTCGTCGGCATCGAGGCGTGCGGTCGTGGCCCGCAGGACCGCACCGCGCATCAACATTGCCATACCGACGGCGCTGATACCGGCAGCCAGCGCCATGAAGAGGTATTCCCCCAGCATTTCGGGCATATGGATCTGAACAAACGTCAACATGGCCGCCACGGTGATCAGAATGCTCGGGATCGTGGATCGCAGACTGATCGATACCGTCGCAAATACCGGCATTGCCAGGACAAAATAGGCCAGGTTCTCGGGCTCGAAATTCAGGGCCATCTGGATCGTGACATTGCCGAGCAAAATCGCATTTCCGGCCAGTCCGTAAAACTCGATCGTGCGCTTGCGGCAGGCCGAGCGTGCCAGCCGGTGCATGATCCCGGCTGCCATTGCGGAACTGCTGATCAGGCCGAACAGGACGCCATAGACCCATAGTGGAAAATCCTGCGGCGGAAATGCTATATAGGCCAGGCTCAGCAGGCCGTAATACAAGCCGAGCGCCAGCAGGAAACCACGAACGATCGGCCGGAAGGCGATCGCCATTTCCCGCTCGACAGCGCTGGTCGTGCGTTGCGTCCGCTCCCTGGACTGCTCGCCTTTATTCCCCTGTCTGCCTGCCATGCTTGGTGGGTCCCGCTTTTTGTAAGCGCCAATAGGGACAGTTTGTTGTTAAGGGCCACCTAACGCAGACGTTGCGAAACGCGCTGCTCCACCCTGATTTGGCGACAGGCCCGCTGCGGCCTTGGGTGGACCCCGTTCCCGGGGTGCCCAAATAAAAGCAATGAAATTAGCCGGTTAAGCGCTGTCTTGCCGACCTGCCGACGGTCTGCCTGCCGCGTGTATCGGGCGCCGCTGGCGCAGGCCGCGAGGGTGTATATTTTATGCAGGGTCGGGATTTGGCCGGTTTCGGGATCGTGGCTGATCAATCCCGGCTGTGGTAACGGGCTCAAATCACAGTTGAACGATGTCCTGCGGGGCGTTACCAGATGGCCAGCAATCGGGTGGCGCTATGACATTGACCTCTAACGGCGTTCGCGCGCGGTTGACCGCTTTCGTGGAAAGCGGCGTGTTCCGAAATTCGATCATGGCGGTGATCCTGCTGAACGCCGCCACCCTGGGTCTTGTAACCCTGCCGTTCGAGCCGCCCTGGTTTGCCGCGATCCTGCCGCTGATTGACCGGATCGTCATCGCGGTCTTCCTGGTCGAGCTTTTGCTCAAGCTGATCGCCTACCGGCTGCGCTTTTTCACCTCCGGCTGGAACTGGTTCGACCTGGTCGTGATCCTCGTCTCCGTCGTGCCGATGGCGGGCAGTTTTTCGGTCCTGCGCTCCTTGCGAATCCTTCGCGCCTTCCGGCTCTTCTCGGTGATGCCGCAAATGCGCAAGGTGATCGAGGCCCTGCTCAACGCGATTCCCGGCATGGGCGCGGTGATCGCGGTGCTGGCGCTGATGTTCTACGTTTCCGCGGTGATGGCGACCAAGCTGTTCTCGCTCACCAATCCGGACCGGTTCGGGACGCTGGGTGATAGCGCCTTCTCGCTTTTCCAGGTGATGACGCTGGAGGGCTGGGCGACGGATCTGGCTTTGCCCGTCATGGAATTCCATCCCTGGGCCTGGGCGTTTTTCCTGATTTTCATCGTTCTGACCAGTTTCGCCATCCTCAACCTCTTCATCGCCATCATCGTCGACAGCCTGCAATCCAAGCATTTCGACGCGGAAGAGGAACGCGATGCCGAGGTCGGCGAGGATGTGATCGAATTGCAGACCGAGATCGCCGGCCTGCGCGGTGAGATCGCACAGCTGACCGAACTGGTTCAGCGTTCCCTGGGATCGCCCGCGCCGGAGGATGGATCGGCCAGCAGCGCGTCGAAGGCATCGGACAGGTCCGAATAGAAGGCGGCCAGCCTTTCCTCGCGTTCCGAGCGTGAGCGCGGCGCCGGGGCGCTGAGCGCGTGGACCGGGATGCCTTGATGCACAGCCGTCATATAACGCTGCCAGATCGTGGCCGGCAGACCGCCGCCGGTGACATTGCTCATCGGACTGTCATCATCATTGCCGACCCAGACGCCGGCTGTGTAATCGGCGGTGAAGCCGATGAACCAGGCATCGCGGAAGGACTGGCTGGTGCCGGTCTTGCCGCCGACGGCGCGGCCGCCGGCCAGGATGGCGCGGCGCCCGGTACCGGTCAGCACGACATCCTGCAACATGGTCGACATCGGCCGCGCGATCTGCGGCGTCAGGGCCTGCACCGGCGCTGTCTCGGGATGCTCGTACAACACGTCGCCGCGCGAATTGGTGATGCGTTCGATGAACCAGGGATCAAAGCGCTGGCCATCGCGCGGAAAAACCGAATAGGCCGCCGTCAGCTCCAGCAGGTTGACCTCGGCGGCACCGAGCGCAATGGCCGGCAATTCCGGCAGCGTCGAGCGGATACCCAATCGGTGACCGGTCTCGACAATCCGCCCCAGTCCGACATCGCTGGCGACCTGGGCTGCCACTGTATTGATCGAGCGCCGCAGGGCTTCCTGCAGGGTGACCAGGCCGCGATAGCCGCCGGCGAAATTCTGCGGCTCCCAGCCTTCCAGATCGACCGGCTCGTCCCAGACCGCGGAGGAGGGGTCGTAGCCGGCTTCCAGCGCCGCGGTAAACACGATCGGCTTGAAGGCCGAGCCGGGCTGGCGCTGG
>TARA_R110002126_G_scaffold4922_9_pt1 | contig 21764 bp, 7 predicted proteins | sample TARA_R110002126 | Tara Oceans TARA_R110002126 (sample SAMEA4397536) | marine metagenome | biome: Polar Biome; feature: [DCM] deep chlorophyll maximum layer (ENVO:01000326); material: water (ENVO:00002006), including particulate matter (ENVO:01000060) such as... | depth 30 m
TGATATGAGTTTCCAATCTCCTCTAGAGGCTTATTGTGCAGGAAGAAATCCCGACATAGAGCCTCTGCGTTTGCGGGTAGGGATGGAACAAATACAAACACAGTACATTCAAATAATGGATGCCCGTATTAACAAGATTAATAGTCTTTGCCAGTGGCTTCAGGATCTGAGTAATATAGAGGCTATGATCGGGGATATTTTTGGCTTATTGCCTGTCATGGAATGGTATAACACAATCCTTGATTTATTAGCGATGTTCAGCAACTTTATAGCATCTTCCATTGCTGAGTTATGGGCAAGCTGGTTTGATGAAGATCCTCCTCACTCAAGCGCACCAGATATAAAAAATATTTATAATACCAGAATGGGAGCCGAATTATTTTTCCAAATAAGAGAAGAATTGACAAGGAGACCTCAACATACGGTAGCGACAACTGGTGGATTTGATGGTCCTGTATATACTTTAGGCGGCTCTAATGGCTTAACGGTATGGACAGGGACTTCTCAAGATCCTGGATATCGCACCGATCTAGGTAACCCTTATCTTGAAAACAATAAAATAAAATACGAAGAATACTCAACATTAGGGTCCACTCGCCTAACTGGTAAAGGACTGCTACAGTTGCCTTATCAACCAGCTAGTGACTTTCATGATATTAATGCTAGCCCAACTGTTCAAGTGGGTTATTATTCTGCCCGTGTCGCTCCATTTTCTTACCGTGAAAGATTATTACCATCTTTATCAGACCGTCGTTTGAATGATACTAACGCCGCTCGTGACTATGGTTTAGATGTCATATATAAAATAGCCCGTCAGTCATGGACTGAGGTACCTTATACAGGCTTTGTGTCTCCAATATATTTAGCGCCTCGATCAATAGCAAATGGAGGATACACACTTTCAGGAATCAAGGTCAGTACTAGCGGATCATTTTATGAGCAATTAGCCTCCTGGAGTCCTGGTATCCTGGACGCTGAGTTTAATTTTGATAGTGGGCAAACCTTGACCGGTTCAAATGCAGCTTTATCCTACGCGGTTACCTCTTTTGGTTGGGATGATAATAATGATTACAGACCAGATCTTGTAACTAAGCTACCGTCGATTAATAATAAGGACCTTCAGGGACTATTAAATTGGTATTTTGGTGGTTATATTGCACCCGGAGAGTCATATGAAGCAGAGGAAGGAGAGCCAAATATTAAACCACTTGTTTCAATAGCCAATTGGACAACCACTACTGAGCGTCAACTGAATTTTTCTTATTATAATGAAACAGGTAAAAGAAGAATGCCTCAATATGTTAATGCTATTAATCGTGACGCTCTAAAAATCTTGGACGATAAATGCGTGACACGAGATGACGCCAGAAAAGCTCATGCTATTCTAAAAGTGGTCCAGTCTAGGATGCAAAAGTTTTTCTTGAATGCAATGATCACGGCGTCGCCTTATCCTCATTGGAATAATTTATCGACTCGTAAGTTGGTGTGTGATTATCTTTCTAAAAATGTAGTGAAAGAATTGACTGCCAGATCCATCTTGGGTCTAGTATATGAAAACATGGATTTTGTCAAGAAGGTCTATGCGGATGAACCTGAGAATAATTTTACCTTTTCAGAATCTAATACACCATATCTAAATTTAGTGGAATTTGTGGAGGCACTTTACATAGGTATGCTTAATAATATTGCCAAGTATTCAGAATATGATCAGATCGCTAAATCGGCGTATTCTTATTACTCTACTGAATATGTGGAAAAAACAGGAAATAATAATATAACAGTCGATCGTTATAATCTTACCTTACAACTATTTTTCCAACATATGTTGGAAAAGCTTAGAGAAGGAACATCTTATGGGCTTAGTCCAGATGAGGTTGTTCAGGCAATAGATTATATTGAAGGTATGTTTTTACGGGAGGATAATATTAAAAATATTGGAAACTATTATTTTCCATTAGGTGTTTTAACGGCAACTCAATTAATATATGCTGATTATTCTCTAAATACAGCCGGTAGATATTCTCAAACAAACTACAGATTAGAATTAGAGGAGGCCGGTGCTGATGATGGGCTTCTGACTGCTTTCCGAGGATTGACAACAAATCAGTTTAGTGTGACATATAGGGGATTCCCCCAGAATATAATTGCATATACACAAGATAATGATATTACCTATTTTAACACACATGAAGTTGAGCGCCGTTTAACATATCTTGAAACTAGAATAGCAAGCACAAATTCCAGCATAGAGGCAAGCACAGCCATAGATTTTTCTCCACGCCAAGTTGTCAATATGACTTATGCGCAATACGAGGAAAAAATCTTACCAATCATATTAGCAAACCTAGACGAAGAGAATCCTTTTTATTGGTTTACTAATAATGGTTCGACAGTAGTTAGTTTCTCTTATTCCCAAGCCATTGAAATTATGTCAAGGCATTGGTATGAGGTACTTACCGAAACTGCCATTCACTCCGGACCATCTTATAAAGGGAGCGTACATGGTGCCCTATTTGGTGATGTTATTGACAGATCTCGGGTCGATTGGGGCAACGACATCCGCCGCCAAAACTTCGCTAGGGCATCTGGATATCTAAATGTTAATGCAGATACCAACCCATCAATTTATACGGGCACCAGATTTTATAAAGAATTTTCTGCATTTTATACTGGTATAATGCAGGACAGAGAGGGGCAAAGATACCGTACTGACTATAATATATACCACGCCGTCTACGACTCTGACGGCAGACCGGACAGAAATCAAAATGATAGTGTGTTCCCCATAATTAATGAAGATATTTTAACTAATCTTTTGGTAAAACTTTATGATGAAGCACAAGCATCCGCAGAAAAAATAGAAAATATACGCACGGAGAGAAATAGTTTAGAGAAACTAGTTATCGAGTAATGAGTAAACGACAAGGCATATCACCACAGATCCCATTGGACTACGATACTGTAGATGGTCCTTATCGTCTTAACAAGACGATCGGCGAAGCTTTAAAGCAAAATTTTAAAAATTTAATTCTTACTAGCCCCGGCGAAAGGATCATGGAACCTGAGTTTGGAGTGGGACTAAGGCAATATTTATTTGAGAACGCCGACGGTGATCTGTTGGCAGATTTAGTAGCTCGGATTAAACAACAAACAGGAACCTATATTCCTGCGATTGAACTACAGGCAATAGACTTCATCACCAGTGACGAGGATCCAAGTTTATCTATAAACCAAATAACAACAGTCATAACCTATAACATAATGCCAGTTAATGCTCAAGATCAACTCCAGATTACTTCGACGATGACTAGTTAAGGGTAAGGGAAAAAATAAATGGCAAAAAAACCAATCAACTATACGGGAAGAGACTTCCAGTCAATTAGAAATGACTTGGTAAATTATACCAAGCGTTATTATCCTACGACCTTTAAGGATTTTAGTGAAGCGTCTTTTGGCTCTCTCATGCTAGACTTGGTTGCTTATGTCGGCGATCAATTGTCATTTTACTCCGACTTCCAATCTAATGAAACATTCCTTGATACCGCTATCCGCTATAATAATGTTTCTCGCCTCGCTGAAACTATGGGTTACAGACATGAGTCGGCGGCGAACTCAACAGGTGTTGTTTCTTTCTTCATCTTAATCCCCGCCAAAGCTAATGCACGAGGACCTAATGACGCTTATTTGCCCATCTTGCAGCGTGGTACTGTTATTTCGTCCAACAACCATGCGGTCTTTACTTTGATTGAAGATGTAGACTTTTCAGATGCCAATAACGAAATCACCGTAGCTCGTGTAGATAATACAACAGGCAATCCCACCTTTTTCGCTATCAAAGCCTCAGGACAGGTAGTTTCGGGACGGCGCTATGTAGACACTATGACCGTGGGAGATTACAGAAGATTTCTCAGACTGGGATTATCAAAGACAAATGTGACAGATGTTATGTCTGTACGAGATGCACAAGGTAATGAATATTATCAGGTAGACTATCTCTCCCAGGATGTAGTTATGAAAGAGGTCGAGAATGTAGCCTCAGATAGAACCGCTGTGCCCTATATCATGCGCCTTAAGCCAGTACCTCGCCGGTTTGTAACTCAGCACTCGACTACTGGAGAAACTTTTCTTCAATTTGGGTATGGGTCCGAAGATAATCTTACGGGCAATTTAATAGCAGACCCAGCAGATGTAGTTTTAAAGGTTAATGGTCGAGATTATATAAGTGATCAGACCTTCGATCCTACAAATCTTATACAAACTGATAAATTTGGTGTAGTTCCTGTTAACACTACTCTTACAGTCGAATATACTGCTAATACAACAAGTACAGTAAATGTAGCGGTCGGATCACTTGCTCGAATATCTTCTCCTCGATTTCAGTTCTCTGATCAGGCCAGCTTAGACTCTGGATTAGTTGAAACTGTAATCGCGTCGCTAGAGGTAGATAATGAGGATCCCATTTTAGGAGATACCAGTATTATTCTTGCTGACGAAATTCGTGAACGAGCCGCTGGAGCATATGCATCTCAAAACCGTGCGGTTACCCGTAGCGACTATATTAGTCTTGTATACCGAATGCCACCAAAGTTTGGACGAGTTCGTAAATGTAATGTGATAAGGGATGCCAACTCACTTAAGCGAAACTTAAATTTATATCTCTTGGCAGAAGATGTCAACGGAAATTATGCCGAGCCAAATATCAATCTAAAAGAAAATGTGAAGACTTGGATTAATCGATATCGCATGGTAAATGATACAATCGATGTTCTAAACGGGAAGATAATAAACATAGGCATAAACTTCAGAGTCTTAGCTGACCTTGAAGTAAATAAGTATGAACTACTACAAGCTTGCACCGACAAGATCATCCGCCGATTTTTAAATGTCAAGTTTGAGATAGGAGAGGCTGTGTATATCTCCGAGATATACAAACTTTTAAATGAAGTTCCGGGAGTGGTAGACACGACCAATGTTGAATTAATTAATCAGTCTGGTGGAATTTACAGTAATTATGTTTATGATATCGACTCCAATTTATCTAATGATGGACGCTATCTATTAATCCCCGAAGACACCGCCGCTGAGATTCTTCTCCCGACGACAGATATTTCTGGAGTAATAACATAAGATGGGTATTAAGAAATATTACGCAACAAAAGATAATACTATTACAAATGCTTTTAAGGCAAATCTGAGCACTCGTGCAACTGGCTCTAATATGGGAGCTTCAGATATTCTGGAAGCCTTCGTAATACACGGACAGACTACTGCATCTGTTAGTGGCACCCCTTCTGCCGGGAACGCAGTAAACGCTGAGCAAAGTAGAATAATTTTAGAATTCCCTATCCCTACTATCTCATCTGATATGACTAGCGGAATTCTGCCAACTTTATCTGGGAGCCTTAAATTTTATTTAAATATGTATAACGCCCCCCACGGGAATACTGTTCCGTTAAATTATAATCTCGATGTTTATATGCTATCTCAGTCTTGGACTGAAGGTCGTGGACTCGATATGGATAATTATGGAGACCTTGGATATTCTAACTGGGAGAGCGGGTCTACTTCTACGAGATGGCAAACTAAAGATTTAACAGCCCAGCCCGGCGGATCTCATCTATCTCCGGGGTCAACAGAGGCTTATCCAACCTCTAGTGTATTCTTCGAGTCTGGACTTGAAAACATAGAGCACGATGTTTCCGAAATAGTTTATTCTTGGCTTAATGGAACGACTAACTCTGGGTTCTTAATCAAATTCCCAGACTCCGCAGTTTCAGGCTCAGAAACACTTTACACCAAAATGTTCTTCGGAAGAACAAGTGAATTTTACAATTATCGTCCAACTTTGGAAGCACGCTGGGATTCTTCGAGAAAAGATAACAGAGGAAGCTTCTTTATAAGTAGCAGTCTTGTAAGTGCAGATAATAATATGAACACTCTTTACCTCTATAACAATGTAAGAGGGCAGCTTCAGAACATTCCTAATTTAGAAAATAATACTTTGGATGTGAGGATTTATTCCGGGACTACTGTACCTCTTGGGGTGCCTCTTGAACTCCGGGATCATAAACAGGCACTTGCGACTGTTACCGAAGCTGGGCTCCTAAAAGAAAACGGACATGTTATAACCGGTATTTATACGGCATCCTTTGCCTCCTCCAGTTCTTATGACAATGTTTATGATGTCTGGTCCACTGGCTCGGCTGCTAGCAAGGTTGAATTTTTTACAGGATCTTATAGCCCGGAACGGGTTCAGACTTCAGATTTGCTATTTGCAGAAGAGTATGTCACCTCTATTACTAATTTAGAAAATTCATATCTTAAAGGTCAGAAGCCTAAACTTAGGGTATTCATTAGAAATAAAAACTGGTCTCCCAATATCTATACAGTCGCCTCTCAGAAAATAGTCCCAGAAATTATAGAGAACGCTTATTATAGAATATATCGAGTTATAGATAACCTTTCTATAGTTTCGTTTGGAACGGGCAGCGAAAATAATCAATTCTCTCGTTTATCTTATGATGTAAGTGGCAACTACTTTGATTTAAATACTAGCTTTTTAGAGCCAGGATATGCTTACGGAATTCAATTTGCATACTATTTACAAGGAATCTATTCTGAGCAGCCACAGATTTTCAAATTTAAGATAAAAGAAGAAGATAAATGAGTGTTAAGAAACTTTTCCAAAAAAATAAACAAGCTGTAACTGTCGGGAAGTATCTCAAGAGCAGTGCCCCTAATACTTTAGGTAATGGCATTGAATCCGACGCACATTTACAGGCGGCTTTATCTCAGAGCAATTATTTTGTTCCGGATATTGACTACGGCGACCCTCAAAACTTTGTAAAGTTTGGCTCGGCTAAAGAATATTATAAAAATGCTTTTTCTTATATTGCTAATTATTATCCTTATGACGGGTCTTATCTTGAAAAGACTAGCTTTTACAATAATTCAGCACCTATTGAAAAGTATGTTTTAGACGAGATATATCCTCGCTCTACTGGCTTCATCGTCAATGGTGCCGATTATGGAACAGTAACTCCGCATGCATCTGGGTATTACTCTTCTTCTATAGAGCAGTTCGTGCGTGTCAAAGGCGGTCCCCACAGTGGATCTATTTATAATGTAGGGGATAACCGTACTTCTAATCTTGAACTAGGCGGCATCAGCGGCAGCACCGTAGAATTCTTCTTTAAGAAAGACTCTTACATCAGCAATGTCCGGAATTCTGAGCGTCAAGTTATTCTTGATGTGTGGAACGGCGCACCCACCACCGATAGTTCTTACGGGCGTATGCGAATTGAGCTTATGTCCGGATCTTCAGGAGAGGACAAGTTCCTCGTTACTTTAAGGTCAGGGTCTAATGGATTTGTAACAGCATCAGTTCCTACGACAGGGAATCTCGATATCTCTGATGGCAAGTGGAGAAACTTTGGTTTTGTTTTCAATACCTCCGGATCGACCCCCATCATAGATTTTTATAGCAATGGAAAATGTATCCAAAGTGTGGTGACAGGTTCTGGTGTTATCAACAGCGTGACAGGTACAATGATCGCCACCATTGGAGCCCTACAAACAGATGTCGAAGATACTCCGGGAGTAGGACAAGGATACGGTAAGCTTTCTGCCTCCATTGACGAATTTAGATTCTGGAAAACGGCTCGCAACCCTCAACAGGTTGGCCGATGGTGGTTTGACGATGTTGGCGGCGGGTCAAATAAATATGATGCAAATGTATCCCTAGGGGTTTATCTTAAATTTAATGAAGGCTTGACTCTCACCTCAAGCTTAGATAGGGTATTACTAGATTACTCGGGAAGATTGTCTAACGGATATTATGTTGGGTATGATTCCACATATAGCATCTCTACGGGCTCAGCTATTGATCAATTGGGCTTGCCCAACATTAAAGAAACTGCCGACCCTATTGTCAGAACAGCGAACCCTCGTTATCAGAGCCTATACACAACTTATGTCAACACTGGCAGCTATTATGATGAGCTTAACTCTGCTAGGCTGTTAAATCATTTGCCAGCTTGGATTATAGAGACTGAAGAAGCTGGATCTAATGAACTTGTTAGTTTAACCCAAATTATTGCAAGTTACTTTGATACCATATACAATCAGTTGACTGCTCTGAGCAGTATCAAGCACATGAATTATAATAGTGGCAGCCTGTCTGCTTCTATGAACGAATATCCCCATAATGATCGCTTGATCGAGAGTATGGGAATTGAAGTCCCTGAGATATTTGCCAACATGGGAACCTTGCAACAGTTTCTCAAGAGAGACGAGCAAATTGTCTTTGACCAAAAACTAACTGATATTAAAAATGCAATCTATAAGAACATTTATAATAATATCAATTTTATTCTTAAGTCTAAGGGTAATGAAAAGTCTATCCGAAACTTCATAAGATGCCTAGGCGTCGGCGAGGAATTAATCACTCTTAACGCCTACGCTAATAATTCTGATTTTAAGTTAGCTTCTTCCTATAAAACTGGTGTGTCCGAAAAGAAGTATGTAGATTTTTCTGGACTTCAAAGTAGTGTAGATTCTGAAGCGACCATTTACCAGTATTATAACTCGGCAGAGACTAATTCTGTAGGTGTCATAACTGGGTCTACTAGTCTTGAAGATTTTGCTTTCGCACTCCAGGGAGAGGTTGTATTCCCCAATAAACAAAACTATCAACTTCTTTCTTATAAACTTCCTACGGTAATCGACTCCTCTTTATTTGGTTTCCACACCCCAGAAGTAACTGATCCCTCCTCTGTTGACTTAACTTGGGCCTCCGCCGGAAATGACAAGGGCTTACAGGTCTATGCAGTAAAGCAACCAGGACCGTTTCCCAAGGTCTACTCTCCTGCTGACCAGGTCATGGATGCCTATTTCGTAGTCAAGGATCGAGCAGGAACTACCTTATTGACAAGTAGCATTTTTAATAATGTCTATGATAATCAAAAGTGGAATTTCACTTTATCTCTTCGTCCTGCCAAATATCCCTTCAATGACGGGGTTGTCGGCGCATCCGTCTCTGATGACGGTTATCGACTTCAACTTTACGGGGTCAACTGTGACAATGGCTTAATAAAGAATACCTTCACCGAAGAGGCCGCAGTAACTTATAACACTGGTAAGGCTATCGTAGAGTCAACTAAACGCATATATGGCGGCGCTCATAGAACAAACCAAATAGGAACTTTATTAAATTATTCAGATGTTAAACTTTCTAGTGTTCGCTACTGGTCAGATTATTTGTGTACTGGGAGTCTCAACGCCCAGGCCCTTGAAGTAGATTCTTATGGTGTGCTTAACCCTTATCAGAATGCTTATTCTTTCCAGGATAATGCTCCCAACGCTTATGTTCCCAAGATTCAGACCCTCGCCTTAAACTGGGATTTTGCTAATATCTCAGGATCGAACGCAAGTGGTCGTTTCTCAATCTCAGACTTCTCTTCTGGTTCTTCTGACGCTGGATATGAATCACAATATCAGGGCTCAGTACTAAGCGGTATCAACCTCCGCCAACATACTGGACGAGGTGATCTATTCCCAGCTAGCGCTTCTCCCGTGAGAAAAGAATATGTCTACTCTAATTCACTTCAGGGACCAGAATATGTCAGTAGCGAGGATATGATTCGTGTCCTTTCTTCAGACGACGAGGCTTTTGGTGTCAATATTCGACCTGAAAATCTATATTTTGCAGTGGAAAGAAGTCTTTACCGTAGTATCTCGCAGCGAATGTTACATTTATTCGCTTCTATAGACGAATTCAATAACCTTATCGGCGAACCCGTCAATAAATACCGGATGAATTATAAGCGCATGGAGAAAATGCGTGAGATATTTTTCCGAAAAGTAGACAACACTACGATTGATCTTGAAAAATATGTAACATATTATAAGTGGCTAGACGAAGCTATGTCTGAAATGATCGAGCAGCTTCTTCCTGAGTCTGCTCGGTACGCTCCCGATGTACGAAAAATAGTTGAGAGCCATGTATTAGAAAGGGCAAAAGTTCAATATGGTTTCCCACTTCTTAAAAATAGGCTACCCTTTGGTGCCGGCGAGCTAGGTCCCGAGGCTGTCGTCGGTGGACCTTCTTCCGATTTAGTTGTTGAGGGAGACCCCTCGGATCCCACAACTTCTCCTCCTATTATTCCGCCAGGATCACAACCTATACCTATATTGAATCCACCTGACCCTAATATTGAAATTATATGCACCGTGCTTCCGAGCCCTGATGGCGGAGGCTTAAGCGCCGGTATTGATCCTAGAGTTACTACCTATGGGTGGCAGTTCAACCATGCACCAGTTGATGGTCTCGAATCCACCAATGGTACTTGGTGGCAACTAAACGCCGAAAGATTCAATGGTCCCCTGAAAGGTCCCAGCGGAAATCTATATGGTCGGCAATATATTCAAAAAGCCCTTAAGCGACAGGTCTACTCCGGCAAAACAACACGCATTAATGTAGACTTTTCCGGAGATTTTTAGATGGTTCGCAAAAATAAAAAACATTTAAATATTACTAATACCATAGTGTTTGATAACTTCGAACCAGAGGTTAATATTACTGATGTTGTTGTTCCTGATCAAAAACAGAGGGCTATTTTTAGAGCTAGCCTTAATGGACAAGAATATAATGGTCAGCAACTAACTCCTTTTGATTTACTTAGGGGAACAATTCGTGGTGGGTTTAACGCTTCATTGGCTTCTTCTGGTTTACCCAATGTAGATTTTACAGGTATGCACCAAGATGTAGTTGCACCTGGACCCTTAATTCATAATCACCCCTTGCAGGGTCCTTTCACGAAACAATTCGTCGGTGGACGCCAAGCAAGGCATATTGCGCCATTTAGAACGGTATCTAGAAAAGAAGAATACACGATCTCTATAACTTCTGGCACTGGTACCATAGCGCCCGTAATCACGGGAAATATCCCCACAGGTCGTTACCTAAGAGGATTCGGAGCCAAGCGCCCTGTCAATATACAAAATATCAAGACAGAGGTAACTGGACATGCTGCTAATCTGGGTGTCCGACAAATTGGCAACTACCAGCACAATTATGAGGTGGTACAGGGTAATAGCCGCTTAGAGACTAATATAGATTTTATTTTTAATAATAGTAATTTCGCGTACAATATGCCCACAGCTTTTCTTACTAGCATTCCTATGCGTGCCAACGGTCGCAGAGGATCAGCAGATTATCCTGCTCCCCGTGAACGCACCAGCAGAAGAGTAAACCAGTCAATTATAGTCAATACTTTTGCTGCCCCAGGTTCTAAGCTAGACTCTAAGCAGTTATTCCGAGATGTAAACTCTGATCAGCTTTCTCCAAATAATGCGCTGCCATTTAGAAATATGCTTGTTCGTCAGACTTATAATAATAAATTGTCTATCCCGATGGCTTTTGGTGGTTATGAAATCACCGACCCAACAACTCCATCGGTTCATAAGACTCCGGCAAACCAAACAGAAAGATTGCAGCCGCTTGGGGTGCTGACTTACGCCACCGGCACTGTACGAGATAATGCTTTTGTAGTTAGGCCAATCCCTGCTGGTGATAGCACTCAGTGGTTCTTTTCGATGTCGGGGTCTAATACCTCACTGTATAGCGAATATGTCCTATCTGGAAATCGTTATCCCGATAACATTTCTATCCCAGTTACCACTTTCAACGCAGCCCCTGCTTTTGGAACAGCTATCTATACTGATACGGCTGGAAAGTCTAGGTTTATTTGGGGTACAACTCCAGAGGTATCACCCTGGACACAACTCCGGGAAGGATCGACCAACCAAGGTTCTTACTTCCGTCGAAACAACCTATATGAACTGGAACCTCTAACCCAAGATGTAGCTCGTTTGCCCTCTCCTCCAACCGAGATAATGAACGACGCAGCTACTTTCGTGCGCTCTGAAACAGATCGTGCTGGAAATGTGTTGTCTTATTCTTATTCAAAGAAGTATACGGAAGCTCCTGTGACCTCTCGTTATAAGCCTTTCCGTCACCGTATCATAACTCCTTTAGGGTCTCCTTCTAGGACCTCCGGAGATACAGTTACTGTGGACCTCAAATACAGCTATGGCAATTCTCTTATGGGGTTTGCTAATCGTGAACTTAACCGCCTCATACAGGGAAACTTAAAGTTTGCTCATGGAGAAGAAAAAAGACCTTATGAAGTTATGCGTGAGCAGCGTGTTTCGGGTGTTCCTTCCTATGTCAATGGCATTGACGAAATAACAGCATTTGAGTATTCGGAAACCATTTACCCTAAAGAGATTTATACATATCTATCTGGGACTCGCCAGCGCTATACCTTCGCTAATGATTTTTGGAAATCTAATAAGACAGTTAGCCTTTCTGTAATCTCTGGATATCCTCTGGTATCATATGTATCTCTTCGCACACCCGCTATCGTAGATGCCTATAATCAACAAATAGACAGAGTCCAGGGATATTTCACCACCTCCCAAGGATTCCAAATAAAGGCTCAAGATCAACTACCTTATAATTCCCTAGATACTTCCTACCTCCAAGGTACTGGATTCGCCTCGGCGTCAATCTGGCCGATGGACTCTTATTTATTCTCTGACTTTAATTCTACAATGGTGGGCATGTTAACTGCTTCTACCCCAATTGTTTTTGCTGATGCCTCGACGATGGCTGCCGGCGAATTAATGATGACACACTATGGAAGTATCAACGATCAAATAACAAATGCAACATATAGCTCAACTCCTGGGTCAGCAGTATACCAAACCTCAAGTGTAAACTCTGCACAATATGTATATAACATACCTGTTACTAAGGCCGAGACGACTACTTCAGCAGCAGTAGCTGCCGTCGCTGCGATTACAAGTAGCATATATGAAGCTCAGCCCAATGCCGCAGCGACTGGACAACTGGAGGTGGGAGTAACTGCTGACAAATTTAGTATGGTTAGCGAAGAGATAGTTATTGAAGATTTAAGCAGTATAGTTACTTTTGAATTTGCTTCGGCAGGAACTGGGTTCTCTTACAACGCAGGAACCTTAACTTATACAGTAAACTTGGGATCTGCTGCAACTGTTGAGGATATCCGTAATTCTCTATATAACGCTGTTGTTGATTCTATCACCACAGTCCCTCTTGGGCTTAGTGCAGTTAAATCATCAACAGATATAATTTCACTAACGGCGACAACTGCTGGCACAGGAATGAACGCAAAAAGTATAACTTCAGTACTAGGATTGTCTAGCGGTGTTGGGGTTACTAGCTGGGCTGGAGGCTCAAATTATAGCCTTGACGGCTTAACGCTCTCTCTGGAAGATGCTACACATGGGACTGTAACCTATACTTTTGATGTGGCAACTACCGTTGCAGCCTCTACCTCTACTTTGATAGGCTGCCAAGATGCCACTTCTGTAAACGCAGTTGCCACAGCAATTTATAATACCATATCCCTTTCACAGGTAGCCACGGCAATTAATATTACTCCTACAATCCCTGGTGCGGCCATAGTAATATTAACTGCTGATAACGCTGGCACTGCTATGAACGGAAAAACAATAGGCGGGACATTCATCACAGACGGAGCTAACTATGGAGAGTCACAACCATTTGCTGGTGGTATTGCAAGCACCACTACTACAGTATATTTGCCAGAGGTCCGCTCTCCTGGTTCGGCATATACTCGACCATCATGGAATGCTGGAACCTATCGATTATATGCGGACGGACCGTCTAAGGGCTCCCCGGCTCCCTCAGCTTATCCATTTTATAACAGTTATGAAGAATATGCAAAAGAAATAAGACTTGTAGGCAAAAACTATACAATCATACCAGAGTTCCGTATTAGTGAGCATATTTCTGAATATCAATCTTTGGGACCCTTGGTCGCTGCTATTTCATCGTCACTTGAAATAACGGGCGCAAATAATCATAACAACAGTGGTATCAATCCTGACTTTTATGATCGCTTTGCGATGACAGATAACCTAGAATTCCTTTCAAACTTGATGCCCCAGGATACTGAGAATAGAAATTATCTTTTCAATGATTATCCTCGTCATTTTGAAATTAGTTCAAATGCAATTGCTAAATTCTTGCCTTATAACGGGTTCTACCCCACTGATCGAAGCCTCGACATCGCTAAATCGTTTTCTGATTCTTATTCCTCACGAGCAGTTTATGAGGGAGATGATAGCGCTACCTCTCAAGCGTGGAGATCCATATACAAGCCATTCTTTGCCCCAGGGATTATGTACAATTCGATCAAGTCAGGCATTGGGGTAAACTTCCCTGTCCGCCGTGCAACCCGTAATGATGGACAATACAACATCACCTCGGCGACCGACCCAATGCACGGAGCACTTAGTGGTAACCTCACTAGTCTTACCTCTAACGGCAACATCCCAGGTAATCAACGCCGCCCAAGCAGCGAACTAGACTGGACAAACGCTGATGTTAATAAAGTATTTTGGGCAGATAAATTACCCTTTGAATCTATCATGGATCCTGCTAGCTTCTTAGAGCAGGGCTTTGACCAGCCCGTTGTTTTATCTGATATCAACCAGTATTTATTCAATGATGTAAGCGGAACAATATCTACAAAAGATTTGGATGATACCCTATACAAGAAGATGGTATCTAACTTCCTTGCTAATGTTCCCAGGTTCTTCCTTCGGGAAAAGAGTCATAAATTTGGGGACCCTGGATATCTTACTAAGTTTGTATCTCAGTTTGGCTCACCACCTAAAAACTCTCAGCAGACTACAGGACCATCAAGAACAGTTCAGGTCGATAGCAAGAGTGCCTACATGATGGAAGTCGGACTATTGAAGACTGATGATTTCAATCTCTACAGTAACCCTTATGCTTTCGGCATTCCTACCGCTACAGGTTCTGTAGACTGGTCTACACTAACAGCTAATCAAGTTCCGAGCGGAACTCTCTGGCCCAAGCATCGTGGTGAATTTGCTCCTTTCACACCTCCTTATTACTATGGACCTTCTTTAGTGAGGATGTTGTTTGTTCCTTCCTCGGGAAGGACAGATTACACTTTGGAGCAAATAATAAATAATGAAGAGGGCGAATTATTTGTTCAATATCTTAATGAAAGCGGAAGTTACTATGACGCAGTGAGCGGATCTTATGTAGATCGTTATGGCACCGCAGTAAGTACCACTGCTACACCGGACTATGGGTGGAATCGTGCCTGGCAAAATCGAATGGATCTTGACGCATCTGTTGGAATAGATAATAAATTCCCTCTTGGTGCCGGAGGTTCTTATACCTCAACTGATCCTAATAGATGGACGATTATGCCTAAGTGGGAATGTCCTATTCTCGACTTTCCTGACCGCTCTACTGGAACAGCAAAGTATGATTTTTCGTCCTCTATCAATGTAACTGAATACACATCTTCTACTAATGGTATGTGGCACCAGTCTGGTGTTGTGCCGGACTACAACGAAGGCGTCTATATATACATCAAGGACATTCCCACAGGAAAAGATGAAGAGTATGATCGAGTCGCCTTAGCTGAAGTATCCTCATCTGCTGCTTCTATCAACTATAAGTATGTGAAAAAGGTTCCTAAATTTATTATAGATTCTGGACGGCAGGTTAAATCTTTAGCTGATTTGTGTGGATTTGATCCCGATGAAGTTATTCGAAAAGGGTTTGATTACACTAGAGCAAAACGCCTAGGCGAACTTGCCGGAGACGGAGAGAAGAGCCTATCAGAGGCAATTCTAGCGCTGCCCGTATATGAAGATGAAAAGGGTAATATGCGAATAGTGACTATGCAGGCTCCTGCTAATAGCCTAGGTCCCAAGATAAAAGAGTTCCGGAAAAAGTTTACTAAATATTCTTTACCGCCCCAATTGGCGGAACAACTTCAGGGCATGGTGCCTCCAGGATACCCGGCTATTTCCGATCTCATTAACCCTTTTGGGACCGATGACTACGATGAAATATTAAGAGGAAGTAAAATATCTCAGGTTCCTGTGGTATACTTGATGGAACACTCAGTTACCTTAAGCCGTCAGGATTTAGCCGATATGTGGCAGGGACTATTACCCAACATTGGTCAAAGCTTTCAGAAGAGTTTCTCTGCGATTGATCACTATATGCCGGGTGATAATGTTCAGGAAGTTTCAACTCAATTTCCCGAGGTACTTAAGAGGCAGATTGAACTAGGTGTTGAAAGGACAGGTCATCCTCGTTATGATCTTTTGGATGTCGCATCGCCAGGCACTACAGGCGGACTCTTCCCAGAGATTAAGTGGCTCGTATTTAAAGTAAAAGAGCGTGGATTATTAGACTACTCTCATATGGTCATGGAAGAGATCGACGGACCAAACGCTCTTGGGTTTGATAATCTTCGTGGCTTCCTGTCACGCAGTGGAATGTCTGATGAACAACTGGAATCGCTTGACCACTTGAGAAATACCTTTGCTAAGAATAGTTACCTGCTGAAACATGGTATTAAGGATCCGACCTATAACTGGCCTTATGATTATTTCTCTTTGCTTGAATTAGCTCAGATAGATACAAAGGTAGGTTTCCGTCCGGACCTTCAGCAAGAATATAATAAGATAACCAACGAGCAAGATAATCTTGAGCGAATTAGATTTAATATTCCTGAGGGCTTGGCTCCCTCCCTTGCAACTCAATCCCCGTTGACTCTTACATTAGTAGGTTCGTCAAATAATGATGAAGAGGCATAGTTAACTTATGGTCAAATTTTTAAATCAAAAAGAAGAAGTTATAAGCATAAAGCTAACTCCTTATGGAAAGCAGAAATTCTCAAATGGGGAATTCATGCCATCTTATTACGCTTTCTACGATAACGATATTCTTTACGATGGCATTTACGGAGGGCTTACCGAGTCTCAAAATGCTATCGTCACTCGTATTACTACTAGCACTCCCAGGCTGGAGCCATTAGTGAAATTTACAAGCCTTGTGGGTCCAGTTGTAACACTGGGTAGCCTAGATAGCGTAAACGAGTTTGACCAACCAGAGTCCTATGTCGCCCCCTTCAACCGTTATATCGGAACCAGCAGCCCCTGGTCTGATTATGCGCCCTCCTGGCATATAACAATTGATAATGCCAGCGATGTGCCATTAAGCGGCGATACCAACTATCGATCCGGTGATACGGTGCCTGTAGTTACAGCTTCTTTACTAATTAGGTACGATACTAGACCGTTAGAAGACGACTCTTTGTTCTATTCTCTCCGGGCTAACGAAAATTTAACACTGGATGTTCAAGAACTAAACACTCTTTTTAAAGTTAATGGGAATTATGATGTTGAGATTTTTAAAGTAGATGAGTCTAATAGACCTCAATCACTTCAGTTCATAAACCCTGATTCCGAATTTGCCGCTAATCTATTTTATCAGGCCAACGCCGGAACTCTCTCTCGCACAATAGAGGGAACCGAAGAGGGTATATTACAAGCATATCCTACACTGGATAGTAGGTATGTTGAATATTATTTTGATATTTTATTAGATCAGGAAATAGGCGGGATACAGATGCCTACACAATCTACCATATATCGTCGTAACATAGACCGAGAGCCAGGCGACATATGTAATACAATAGACTCTATTGGTTCCGCTGAAGACTGGGGACTCTAGATATGTCAATAAATGCAGTTAGAAATGTCACGATCCAGTCGGTAACTCTTGACGCTAACAATAAGACGAGCGCAGTCAAAAGCCATATGTCAGTATTCCCTCTGGTAGAAATAAACCCTACTGCGGGATCCGGCACCGGCTCTGATTTTTCTAATATCCGAATCCGTGTAGTTGTCTCTTACAGTAAACACTCCTGTCAGATGATCGATTATATATCTCAGAGATTTTCCGAATATCAAGGGTTAAAGGAAGACAGTCCCCTATTTGGCACTACAGTTGCTCCTGCAAATTTTGTTAGCTTTTTAAGATCGGACATGCTTAACAAGGGACTTGGCGAAGACTGTTTGGATCCTTATGATTATCTTGAAGAAAATTCTCCCATCTCGCCATTTTCTACTAAGGCAGCCGTAATCCACGAGGTATTTAAGAAACGATATAGTTATGAGGGGAACGGAATAAAACTTCCTCCTGCTACCGTAATGTTCGATGCGCCCTTGATAGGGCTAGTAGATCCAAAGGTTGCAAGTCTTCTCAACAAAGGTGACTATGCAGGGTTTGGAGCAGACTCAATTCACTTAGATCCCATCCATTTTAAATTTACCGAAGTAAATATAGAAGACTCCTCTCAGCTTAGCGTATATGCTTATGCCTACGAACTTTCTGAAAATGAAATAGAGCAAGATCAGATATCTCTTACCACCGGAATGACTCGTCCATCCTCTTATAGTTTAGTGGGACAAAAAACTATCTGGCGACCAATATCTTTGCAAACTCCTATGATAGGAATAGGGTATAGAGGCGCTGGGAATGAATATACTCAGACAACGACAGAAGATTCCCCGAACAGGGATAGACTGATTGTCCTCAGTACTGTAGGTAGCTCTATGGTTTTCTTGAACAGCCTCTTAGAACTTCAAAGAAATTTGTATGATCCCAATACTGCGCCTGTGCTGCAAAGAAGAAACGGTATTCGTCAAATAATTAAGAAGAGTAACTTCTTTTCTGATTTCTGGATCACTAAGGATAGCGATGAAAACAATCGTTTTATGTTTGCCTTCGACCTGGAGTCTTATCTCGCAGAAAAAAGCCATTTTGCATACTTGTATAAGCGTCAGGTTACCTCTCGTCAAATATTAGACGGCACTGGACTTATGACCCGCCAGACACCTTCCTACATTATGAACATGGGAGTTCGAAGAATCTTTATTGATCCCCCTTCTATGCTTCCTATTAATGATTTAGGTACTAGCGGGTACTCAACCGAGCTTGAGCCTACACCTTCTTATCCTGTAAAAAGAATATTTGAGATTAGAAAAATTGATAAACTTACTATACCAGACATGAACCAGAGTCTCCCCAGCGGCAAATTCTCTTTTTATGAAGGCAAGGATATCCTAGATAAGGACCAAAATCTAGACCATCGCGAAGATGGAGCTTTCCGCTATGGGACAGAATATACGGTTTATGATGGCTCGGTAATTTTTGTTCGTGAAGCTCTAAAACAAATTATGCTTTATCGAAATATAATGCGTGATTTATACGATAAAATAATAGCCGCTCCTTCTGACCCTTTCCGAATGAGGGAAAACAACTCAGATTTAATGAATATTTATAATGATAATTCTGGGTTTTTAAATGTTAGATCTAACCATATTATCCTGTATAGCAAATACTCGGACGAAAGCCAAACACTTGTAAATCATTTAACTATGGTAGTGGAGAATTACCGAGAGATAATGTCTTCGTTTTTAGATTCCTCAGAAGCTTCCATGTACCAATATTTCAGAGAAAGACTACTTTCGACTGAAAGCTATTTAGAAGTGGCAATCATTGAGGAGATGGTTCGTTATATGGATATGTTTATCCACTTATTATATCGTCGCTTATCTGAGTTTTTTCCAACAAATCCTTTAGGGAGAGACATCCCCTCTTCGGAAAGTAATGACTTTGAATCTAGAGGACTACTAGAGTATCGTGCTCCTTTCTTACGGGATAGTCACTATTTTGATAATAAGGTAATGATCGGCGAGGACTATGGCTTCGGGGTTGATTATGTAATGGAGCAAGAAAAAGATGAAGGTCATCACAATGGTCTCGCCCGTATCGATATCTCCGACTACCGTCTCCGTGCCGGCAACGAAATAGGTAAGTATTTTTTCCAACCAGGTGTGAGACGCCAGCAGGATCTTTATGGGTCAGTCGGCTCGCAGTTGGGGGATGTTACAGATCGCTTTCTTACCCCGTTAATTGTTAGGGTACCAAATCGGAAACCCTTACTACAGATACAAGAGACTAATAGGTCTACCTATCCCTTGGATCGTTATGCCCAATTATTTGTTGATACCTTTAGACATAAAAGTCTTCTTCACCCATCTGGGTTACATGATCCCCTTATTATCGACTCTGACCCTTCTTTGGGTCAAAACGAACGCCTTTACGATTCTGTAGTCAATCTTTTACATGACCATCACGAGGTATCCATTGAGGAGGAGACTGATTTTGTTTATCCTTCTCTAGATGTTATCACCGGAAAACAAATTAAAACTACTGAGGTTGATGAACTAGAAAAGAAGTCTAGACTTATCAAGAATGGACCTAGGCTTATTCCTACCCTGATCGGAGGAAATGTCGATCTTAGCAGCACAACTCGGTCTTATATTACAGCAGTAGACACTTCTTTAACCTCACGGTACCCAATTAACCAAGACGGGTATGTAGATAGCAAACGAAAAGAGGCTAAAAACCGCAGCCGGCCAATAAAGCTTCCTTTCGCAATCTTCGGGGAACTTTCAATAGACCCCCAGATTAATTTGTCAATGACATACCAAGACAAAATGTTCAATTCATTAAAAATGTTAAGTAATAAGCTAGGATTAGGGACAGATAATATCGCCAGCATCTTTTCAGAGGACATCGGAGGAGTTGTCCCTGCGTCTGTAAAGAGCATGCTAGTTATAGCCTCAACAAAAGAGGACAACACCTTCGGTACTTTGGGATATGATGCTGTTCGCCCAGTTCTAGAGGAACAGAATTCTAATAGTGCGGACCAAAATATTAGTGTAAAAATATTTGGGGATGGAAACAGCTTCCAGACAACTGGCGACCCGATGAAAATCTATGCTAAATTTATGGCTTTCTGGATGAACTATAAACAAATAGCAGTTATCGAGTGTCTTTCAAACTTTGGCAGTCTTAAATCTATTAATAACGGACAATCTCCCGAACAAGATGGATCACGGCTACAAAAGCTTAAAATGCCTGTCTGGAGTCCTTTGACTCGGGATTTGCTCCTCCGTATTGAAAAAGAGAATGTAAGTATTCTTTGCCGGGCACGAAACTATAGTTTAGGGGAATATATACAAACCCTGCTCCCAGAAACGCAAAGTACTGTCCACGCATTATTGACACAAGTCCGGAAAAATTCTGAAGATTATGGAACTCAAATGTTTAATTTTCCGGTATATAATGAATATTTTATTCTAGGGGATGAGCCCTTGGGAGAAGATATAATAGGATCTCCTAAAAATAAAACCTCGGAAAACGAATGTCACGATCATACTTATAGTATTGACGCTAAAGGAAACGGATGGACATCAGAAGCGCAACATCTTGAAAATCAGAATGTTAAACATAAACACCAGATTTTAAATTTTGAAGTGCAGACTTCCCAGTCAGATTGTTATCCCGACTGTGAAGTCCAGTATGGCGTGAAAGGTGCAGAGCCTCACATCCATGAACTTTTAGGAGAAGAGATGACCAATTCTAGCACGCCTTCTTTTCGGCTTGACTTGCGCCCCGGCGCTGGAAGGATTAACCAGGTGGGAGTAAGCACTACCTCAGTAATCAACAGGGGTGGTTACTGATGACTCGATCATTAAGCCTTCAGAGTCCGATAGAAGCAGGATCCTGGGACGATCTACTCCTTTATTATCATTATCAGAAAAGTATCCTAAGGTCTGAACTGAGTCCATCATCCGACCCAATGCTTAAATTTAAGACTCCCGAAGAAGTGGGGATGCCAAGCATCTCTGGGCAAGACTATGAAATTTTTGAATGGTCTTTAGGGGGCTTCTCAAGCCTTAGACCTCTCCAGCCACAACCAGATATATTTAGGGAATGGATT
>TARA_R110002126_G_scaffold55819_1_pt1 | contig 21761 bp, 18 predicted proteins | sample TARA_R110002126 | Tara Oceans TARA_R110002126 (sample SAMEA4397536) | marine metagenome | biome: Polar Biome; feature: [DCM] deep chlorophyll maximum layer (ENVO:01000326); material: water (ENVO:00002006), including particulate matter (ENVO:01000060) such as... | depth 30 m
AAACCTAAAAAAAATGGTCGGAATTTCTTCCGACCATGACTAACCTTCTGGAGCTTTTCAAAAAGACATGGAAGATATTGTTGATTTTATGAGCTCTCAACTAAAATTAAATAAATATAAAGAGATTAGCAGTCTTTCAGAAAAAGAAAAGCAATCTAACGATAAATATGTCCTAATCATAGATGAAGTTAACAGAGGTAATGTATCTGCTATTTTTGGAGAATTGATTACACTTATAGAAGCAGATAAAAGAGCTGGAGAAAATGAGACTATAAGTGTTACTTTACCCTATTCTAAAACCAAATTTTCTGTGCCAAACAATTTGTATATTATAGGGACGATGAACACAGCAGATCGTTCTATTGAGGCATTAGATACAGCTCTAAGAAGAAGGTTTACTTTTATAGAAATCGCCCCAAAACCTGAGTTATTCCATAATAAACCAATTGAAGATATTAATATTGAAATGCTACTAACAACAATTAATAGTAGGATAGAATTATTAATAGATAAAGACCATAAAATAGGACATTCTTATTTTTTAAACATCGATAATTTAGGAGATTTAAAACAAGTATTTAAGAAAAGTGTAATTCCGTTACTAGAAGAATATTTCTTCGGCGATTATGGTAAAATTGGTTTGGTTTTAGGCAGTAGTTTTATTCAATTAAAAGATGATCAAGAAAAAGTAACTTTTGCTAAAAATTTCACAGAAGTTTATGAAGATGCAGAAAACTTAAGAGAAAAAGCAGTCTATACGTTTACAAATGAAGATCATTGGGATGCCAGTTCTTTTCTTTCAATCTACGAGTAATAATTTTGAGTAAAAAAAACCTCATACAAGTATTCGAATATCAAAAATTAAGATTTGATAGTTCTGAAAATGATTTTACAGAAAGTCATTTTAATGCTATGGTAAAATTCAATGAGAAAAATGATAATAAGTACTATACTATAATCCATAAAGGTATAAAGTTTAACAATTACGTTGGAGTTATCCAAATTGGTGGTTTAACTCTTGAAATACTTCCAAAGGCGGACAAAGAGAAGCACGATATTGAAAGACAAAAAAAGACGTGGCAAAATGTATTGTTGAACATGTTAAAAGTTTGCAATCATATCAAGGTAGATAATATTTCTGAAACCGCATTAAAGAAAAGGTACAACTCAATTCTAGAAGTATATTTCGAAATGTATCTAAACGAAATAGAAGGGCTCATTAATAGCGGACTCATTAAAAAATACAGAAGAGTTCAAAATAACCAGTTGGCACTTAAGGGTAAATTGGTTTTTACCAAAAACATTCAAAAAAATACGGTTCATAAAGAACGGTTTTATTGTGAACATGAGGTCTTTGACAACAACCACTTACTACATCAAATTCTACATAAAGGATTAGTCATTTTAGATGGCTTTATAGCTCCTAACCTCAGAGATAAATTAAACAGAGTGTTATACCATTTTTCAGACTTTAAAAAAGTAACTATTAATGCAACTCATTTTTTTAAAATAGTACCGAATAGAAAAACAGAACCTTATAGCAAGGCAATCGATATTGCAAAAATGATCATCTTAAATTATTCTCCAAATCTAAATGCTGGCAATGATAATATGCTTACACTTCTATTTGATATGAATAAGTTATGGGAAGAATATGTGTATAAAATTCTCCAAAAAAACAAACCAATTGGCTTTTCAGTATCACCTCAAAATTCGACAAAATTCTGGGAGAGAAAACGAATAAAACCTGATATCGTAATTAAAAATTCGTTTGGTAAAACAATTATTATTGATACGAAATGGAAAATAATAAATACCTACAAACCATCAGATGACGATTTAAAACAAATGTTTGCTTATAACTTATTTTGGAATGCTGAAAAAAGTATGTTACTATACCCAAAAGTGAATCAAGACGATAGTGTTTTTGGAAATTATCACCACATTCCAACTGAAAAAGACGCCAATCAATGTAAAATTGGCTTTATTGAAATTACAAATGAAAAAGGGTTGAGAAAGAATAGAGATATTGCTACAGACATATTTGAAAAATTAGAAATTGTCTAATTTGTTAATATTTTAATTTCCTTTTCAACAAATATTTAGTAGCTACTTCTTGCATTTCCTCTTGAGTCATTTCAGCCTTTTCTAGAGCCCAGTTTGTAACTTTTTCTTTATCAAAATATAATTTTTTACCTTTTTTAGAATGTGGTATTTGGTTTGAACTTGTCATTTTATAAATATAAGATGAAGATACATTTAAATATTCTGTCAATGCTTTTACATCCATAATTTCAGGACATGTACCAATACTGGTTTTGTTACCAATAATTGAGTTTAGATTTTGTAATAATTTTTCAATACGATCTAGTCTTTGATTTAGTAATTCAAAAGGATTTTCCATAATTATAAGTTTTATTATCACCTTAAAATAAATTAGTTAAGTTTTATATGTTCCTTTTCAAATAATAACAATTGGAAATAAATCTAATTTTTAGAATTTTGATTTTTATTCGTTACTTTTAAAAATAAAAGCAATGTGCTATCATACTTCCTTAACAAAGCAAGAAAATCAAATAACAGCAGTCTTCAATGCTGTTTATAATGAGCCAAATTCCTTTGAACCATATTATCATTTTAATGGTTGGGAAAATAAAAATCTTTCTATTATAAAGCAAGATGATGAAACTATTATTGACTTAGCAACTTGGGGAGTTTTACCAACTAATTTCGATCTATCTAAACGAACACTGTTTTTAGCAAAAACAAATACGTTAAATGCAACAAGAGAGCGTTTATTTGGTAGTAATTTGTACAGTCAATTTATTCAATTTCAAAAATGTATTATTCTTGCAGATGGTTTTTTTGAGCCACATAAAGTTTCTGCTACAAATGAAAAGATTCCCTATTATTTTAAAGAAAAAAACAATAATTTATTTGCCTTTGCTGGTATATATTCTATTATCGAGGATCAGGATTCAAATCCTATATATTCAGCTTCAATAATAACCACAGAAGCAAATCCTTTTTTTAAAGAGATTCATAATAAACCCAATAAGTTTGGTAGTTACAGAATGCCTTTAATTTTAGATCCAAAAGATTATTGGGACTGGTTGCATACATCAAATGAAAAAGAAATAAAAACCATACTTCAAACATTTACGAAACAAGAATTAAAAGCATATCCAGTAAGTAAAGATTTATTTAAAACTTCGGTTAATACAAATAATTCAAAAATTTTAGAGGAAGTTCCATTTATTCAAGGGCTTTTTTAAAATATTTAATTAATAATACGTTTATACTATCAAGTAAATTTTCAATTCGTTCTAATCGTTGATTAATAATTTCAAAAGCATTTTCCATAATTTTAGATTTAGTTATCCGTTAAAAACATCAAAATAAATTGCAATTACTTGGTTTACGCATTCAAATAAAAAAAGAAATAGTAAAGTATTTACAGGGAAAATAAAAAAATAAAGCAAATTTTTAAAACATACAACTGTCAACGCTTCTGTCAACTCAAAAAACAAACCCTTGAAAATCAATAGATTAACAAGGGTTTTGCGGAGAAAGAGGGATTCGAACCCCCGGACCTGTTACAGTCAACAGTTTTCAAGACTGCCGCATTCGACCGCTCTGCCATTTCTCCAGTGCGTCTCATCAGGTATTCCCTGAATGCGGATGCAAATATAGAAACCTTTTTTATTTATTGAAACAAAAAAATCAATAATTTTTAAGTTTTTTGAATATCCGTAAATAATGAAACTATCTCATTAAAAATCAAGCTATAAAGAGGTTTTACTGTAATTAGGAATCGTTAACTTATTTTATTTTCGCTCTATCTTTGAGTGATTTAAGTATATTTGTAGAGAAATTATAATTTTAAAGTATGTCATTTAATTCTTTTGGAAATTTATTAAAAGTTACAACCTATGGAGAATCGCATGGAACTGCCATTGGTGGTGTTATTGATGGGTTTCCTGCTGGTTTAGAAGTTGATTTTGAGGCTATTCAAGAAGAATTAAACAGACGTAAGCCTGGGCAATCTAAAATTGTTACCCAACGCAAAGAGCCTGATACTGTTGAGTTTTTATCTGGAATTTTTGAAGGAAAAACGACAGGAACTTCAATTGGGTTCATCATTAGAAACACCAATCAAAAAAGTAAAGATTATAACCATAACACGAATGTGTATCGGCCATCGCATGCAGATTTTACATACGATCAAAAATATGGTTTGAGAGATTATAGAGGTGGTGGACGCAGTTCTGCTCGTGAAACTGCAAACTGGGTAGTTGCTGGTGCTTTGGCTAAGCAATTGGTTGCAAGCATCAAGATTAATGCATTTACATCTTCTGTAGGTGATATTTTTATGGAAAAACCATATCAAGATGTCGATTTTTCGAAAACGGAAAGTAATATTGTACGTTGTCCAGATGAAGCTTCCGCAGAAAAAATGATTACAAAAATTAAAGAAATTAGAAAAGCTGGCGATACAATCGGAGGCACAATTACCTGTGTAGCTCAAAATGTGCCTGTTGGTTTAGGCGAACCAATTTTTAATAAACTACATGCGCAATTGGGTAGTGCAATGCTGTCTATTAACGCTGTAAAAGGTTTTGAATTTGGTAGCGGATTTTGTGGTGCAAAAATGAAAGGCTCTGAACATAATGATGTATTTAACGCCGATGGTTCTACGCAATCGAATTTGTCTGGTGGAATTCAAGGTGGAATTAGCAACGGAATGGATATTTATTTTAGAGTGGCATTTAAACCTGTTGCAACTATTATGAGTAGCCAACAAACCATAAACTCTGAAAATGAGATAACAGAAATAACAGGAAAAGGAAGACATGATCCTTGTGTTGTGCCTAGAGCTGTGCCTATTATAGAAGCGATGACTGCCTTGGTGTTAGCTGATTTTTACTTATTAAATAGAACAAGAAAAGTTTAATTACGCTACTTTTAATTTTTAGGTGGCTTTATTTTGATTGAAAATGGATAATCTTTAAATATATCCTTACATTTAGAGGATAATTTCTAAGAATTGGAATCTAAACGATTATATTTTATTGATATTATTCGTGCTTTTGCTATTTTAATGATGCTGCAAGGGCATTTTATAGATACGCTATTAAATCCTATTTATAGAGATAAAACATTTATGCTCTATGCCATTTGGTCGTATTTTAGAGGAATAACTGCACCGACATTTTTTACCATTTCTGGTTTAATTTTTACTTTTTTACTACTAAAAGCGAAAGTAAAAGGAGAAGAAAAATTAAGAATACGCAAAGGTATTATAAGAGGTTTGTTCTTAATTTTTATTGGGTATTTAATTAGAGTGCCCATTTTACAATGGCTTTCTGGAAGTTTCGATAACTATTTTTTGGTTATCGATGTATTGCAATGTATAGGATTAAGTTTAATTCTAATTATTGGTTTATATGTTTTATCTGCCAAAAAAATACGCGTATTTTCTATACTTAGTTTAATTGTAGGACTACTCATTTTTGTAACAGATCCTTTATATCGTGGAGCAACTTTTACAAATCTTCCTGAATTTTTAAGTAATTATATTTCTAAAAGTAGTGGGTCTGTTTTTACGATACTCCCTTGGTTTGGATATTTTGCCTTTGGTGCGTTTTTGGCTACATTATTTCATCGAAATTTGAATAAAAATGGGTTTAAAATCAAAATGATTATTGGTTTTCTAATTACAGGAATTATATTGATTTTTTATTCGTCTTTTATATTGTGTGAAATTGCAAAACTTACCCATATCAAATTATTTTTAGATGCTGCTAGTTTTAATTATCTATTCACGCGATTGGGTAATGTATTTTTATATTTTGCTTTTTTCTACGGATTTGAAAAACAGCTAAAAACACCTTTAATTTTAAAAATCGGACAAAAAACTTTATCGATTTATGTGATTCATTTTATCATTATTTATGGAAGTTTTACAGGTATTGGTTTAAAACTAATAGGCAAAACCTTAACACCTTTACAAGCAATTTTTGGGGCACTCACTTTTATAACGTGTGTTTGTTTTATCTCATTTTATTATGCAAGAACCAACGCTTTTCTGTACAATAACTTGCGGAATTTTTATCATAAACTAAAGGCTAACTAATTATCATCAGTATATTATATGAAAATTCTTTTTTCCTTTTTTCTTTTCTTTTGTTTTAATACCTTAAATAGTCAAAATATTTATTTTGATAGTATTTCTAAGGTAAAAAAAAGAACATATCGATATCACAAAATTGATGGCAAAAAACTGAAACTTGATTTTTATCGACCTAAAAAAATCCGAAGAAATTACCCCCTAATTGTTTATGTACATGGAGGAGGGTTTTCTGGTGGAAAAAGAGATGAAAGTTATATTACAAATTTTGCTGATTTTTTAACTCAAAGAGGATATGCAGTAGCTTCGATATCATATCGTTTAACGATGAAAGGAAAAGGTTTTGGTTGTAATACAAATGCTATTGATAAAATTAATGCTTTCAATGCTGCATCAGAAGATATTAGTTTTGCACTTCAGTATATTTTAAAAAAGCAAAGAAGATTCAAAATAAATACTAATAAAATAATTCTTACTGGATCAAGTGCTGGGGCTGAAGCTATTTTACATTTGGCTTACGTTTATGAGAATAACATTTTACCAAAAGATTTTAAATTTGCTGGCATTATAAGTATGGCAGGTGCTTTGATTTCTGATAATAACATCAACTTAAAAACGGCAATTCCTACACAGCTTTTTCACGGAACTTCAGATAAATTAGTGCCCTACAACAATGCGCCTCATCATTATTGTAGCAAAAATGATGTTGGTTATTTACCGCTGTATGGTGCTAAAGCCATTGCAGATAAACTGAAATCACTCAGTACATCGTATTATTTGTATGCTATTAAAAATGGCGATCATAGTTGGAATTCAAGACCAATGTATCAATGTAAAAAAGAGATTTTAGACTTTTTATATTATGATGTTTTACAGCAAAAAAATAGACAGACAGAAATTACAGTGAATCCAGAGTAAATAGCTTCATTTAAAATTGTCAAGATATTTTTTAACTAGATCTCAACTGCGCTCGATCTGGCATATCATAAACAAAAAAAGTGAAGCTTTCGCTCCACTTTCACATACAATAATTCAAAAAAACACTACTTTCTTTTACTCTCCTTGGCCCAATGAGAATCCTCTTTTCCCATCAAATTCATAGAGATTTTCTGTTTTAATAATTTCGAAACCTTCGTTATGCAATTTAGATTGTAAAGCGATTACCTTTTCGAAATCAACTTGATTGTACACTTTTTTACCATCAACTTTAGAGTCGACATCTACAAATCTACATCTCCAATGATCTGTACAGTAGGTTTCTTCCATCCCCTCAGGGTACACTTTTACACCTCTGTTGGTAATCATTTTCAACTTCATTTTAAAAGAATTGATACTATTTAAAGCATCTCCAATTATATTTGGATTATTCCCTTTCCAGTTGATAAAAACGTCAACACCAACTAAAACTTGTTTTTCTACTCTTCTTTTGTATTCTGGTATTACAATTTCTCCATTTCCAGATGCTAAATTACTTACTGGTAAACTTTCTGGTAATTTTCCCAAGTTTTCGATAATTCTACTTGCAAATTCGCTTGTAGAAACAATTTCTTTAGTAATTTCTTCTTGATACACATCTGCTGTATGATAACCTTGCTCTAAAGTAGTTAGCCACGCATTTTTAATGGTATCTGCAATTTTAGTTTTACCCACGTGCGATAATAACATAACAGCTGCATTTAATAACCCAGAAGGATTTGCAATTTTCTGACCTGCTATATCTGGTGCAGAACCATGAATAGCTTCGAACATCGCAACGTTAGTGCCAATATTCGCAGAACCAGCCATACCAACAGAACCAGCTATTTCTGCTGCGATATCAGAAATAATATCGCCATATAGATTAGAAGTTACAATAACATCGTAATTATTAGGGTTTGCCGCTAAACGTGCCGAACCTATATCTATAATTTGAGAATTACTTTCTATTTCTGGATATTCTAGCGCAATTTCTTTAAACACATTATGAAACAAACCATCAGTTAATTTCATAATATTATCTTTTACCATACACGTTACTTTCTTTCGTCCGTAAGCTCTGGCATACTCAAATGCATACCTTACAATTTTTTCACAACCTGGTCTTGTAATTAATTTTAAACATTGTACCACATCTTGTGTTTGTTGATGTTCTATACCTGCATACAAATCTTCTTCATTTTCTCTTACAATAACAACATCCATACCTGCAAAATTAGTTTCTACATAAGGAGCATAAGCCGTTACTGGGCGTACATTAGCAAACAAACCTAAAGATTTACGTAACGTAACATTTAAACTTTTATAACCTTTTCCTTGTGGCGTTGTAATTGGTGCTTTTAAAATTAATTTGTTTTTATTGATGGTTTCCCAAGCACTTTTTTCGATACCAGCAGAATTACCAGATAAATACACCTGCTCTCCTATTTCTATTTTTTCTGGTTGAATATTTGCACCAGCAGCATCTAAAATTCGTAAAGTGGCATCCATTATTTCTGGCCCTATTCCGTCTCCATAAGCCACTGCTACTTTAGTTACTTTGTTATTTGTAACTTTCTTTGATTTTTGTTGTATTTGAATGTTTTCCATTGTAGTGTTTTTAAGTTGCTACAAAGGTGTAAAATATAATTCATATATTTTTATATATGTTTTTTATATATTATATAAATATTTTTTATACAAAAAGATGAAAAGTAAAAAAAAAGTGAAACTTTCGTTTCACTTTATATTTTAAGCCTGTCCTGTTGGTCCAAAATTCATTGGTATTGGTGGTTGCTCATAATCCTTAATTTCTCCATGCTGTTTTTCAAACTTTCTAACGTTATCCGCTAAAGCTTTTGTAAGTCTTTTTGCATGTTGTGGTGTTAATATAATTCTAGATTTTACTTTTGCCTTGGGTACTCCTGGCATAATATTTATAAAATCTACAATGAACTCAGACATAGAGTGATTAATAATTGCCAAGTTAGAATACGTTCCTTCTGCAACTTCTTGGTCTAGCTCAATGTTTAATTGTCCGTCTTTGTTTTGATTTTCATCCATAGTTTATTTTGTTTAATCCTGAAATTGTTAAAATGTGTAATTGTTAAAAGTAAAAAAAGTTGAATTGAATCCTATAATTTTAATTACAGTAAACAATTCAACTTTTAAATACGTAAACGTTTACACGTTATCTATAAGAAACTTTGTTCTATCTCGTCTTTAGGTCCTACGATAATTTTATCATAAGCTCTCATACCTGTACCCGCTGGAATTTTCTTACCAACAATTACATTTTCTTTTAAGCCTTCTAAAGTATCAATTTTACCATTTACAGCTGCCTCGTTTAATACTTTTGTAGTTTCTTGGAAAGAAGCTGCAGAAATAAACGATTTTGTTTGTAAAGATGCTCTTGTAATACCTTGTAATACTTGTTCTGCTGTTGCAGGTCTAGCATCTCTTGCAGTAACTAAGTTATTGTCATTTCTTCTTAATAAAGAATTCTCATCTCTTAATTGACGTGCAGAAATAATTTGACCTGGTTTTAAATTTTCTGAATCTCCAGCATCTTCAACAACTTTCATTCCAAAAATCGCGTCATTTTCAATGATAAAATCAGCTTTATGAATCAGTTGGTTCTCTAAAAATAAAGTATCTCCTGAATCTATAATTTTAACTTTACGCATCATTTGACGAACTACAACCTCAAAATGTTTGTCGTTAATTTTTACACCTTGTAAACGATATACTTCTTGAATTTCGTTTACTAAATATTGCTGTACTGCAGATGGGCCTTTAATTCTTAAAATATCAGAAGGCGTTGTTGCACCATCAGATAATGGTAAACCTGCTTTAATAAAGTCGTTTTCTTGAACTAAAATCTGATTCGAAAGTTTTACTAAGTATTTCTTAATATCACCTGTTTTAGACTCAACAATAATTTCTCTATTACCTCTTTTAATTTTACCGAAAGAAACAACACCATCAATCTCAGAAACCACAGATGGATTCGAAGGATTACGTGCCTCGAATAATTCTGTTACACGTGGTAAACCTCCTGTAATATCTCCTGCTTTACCAGATTTTCTAGGTATTTTTACTAATGTTTTTCCACTTTCTACAGCTTCTCCATCATCTACCATTAAATGTGCACCTACAGGTAAACTATAAGAACGCAAAGCATTACCGTCTTTATCTTCAATAATTAAAGAAGAAATAATTTTTTTGTTCTTAGAATCTGTAATTACTTTTTCTTGGAAACCAGTTTGTTCATCAATTTCTACGGTATAATTCATACCTTGAGATAAATTGTCGAATTTTACTTTTCCTGAGAATTCAGATACAATTACACCATTAAATGGATCCCATTGTACAATTACATCTCCTTTTTTGATGGTTTTTCTTTCTTTATCAAAAATAACAGAACCATAAGGAATAATATTTGTACTCTGTGCAATACCCGTTTTCTTGTCTATAATTTTAATTTCTGCTGTTCTAGAAATTACAATATCAACATCGTTTCCATCATTATCTTTACCTACAACTGTGCGTAAATCTTCGATAACTACAGATCCATCAAACTTAGCAATTAACTTATTTTCTTCTGATATGTTACCTGCAACCCCACCAACGTGGAATGTTCTTAATGTTAACTGAGTACCAGGCTCTCCAATAGATTGTGCTGCAATTACACCAACTGCTTCACCAATTTGAACTTTATTACGCGTAGATAAACTTAACCCGTAACATTTAGCACAAATACCTTTAGTAGATTCACAAGTTAATGCAGATCTTACTTCTACACTATCTATACCCGATTTTTCTACAGCTTCTGCTAATTGCGATGTAATAGATTGATTGGCTTCAATAATAATTTCGTCTGTTAGCGGATGATATACATCTTGTAAAGAAATACGCCCTTCAATTCTATCTGAAATCGATTCAACAATCTCATCATTTTTCTTTAATGGCGTAACTTCTAGACCTCTTAATGTACCACAATCTTCTTCATTGATAATAACATCTTGAGAAACATCTACCAATCTACGTGTTAAGTATCCAGCATCTGCCGTTTTTAAAGCGGTATCTGCTAATCCTTTACGAGCACCGTGCGTAGAAATAAAGTATTCTAAAATTGATAACCCTTCTTTAAAGTTAGAAAGAATTGGATTTTCAATAATTTCTCCACCTCCAGCTGTCGATTTTTTAGGTTTTGCCATTAATCCACGCATACCTGTTAACTGACGAATTTGTTCTTTAGAACCCCTTGCACCAGAATCAAGCATCATGTAAACTGAGTTGAACCCTTGTTGATCTTCACGTAAGTTTTTCATAGATAACTCAGTTAATCTATTGTTGGTAGAACCCCAAACATCGATTACCTGATTATAACGCTCTTTTTGCGTTAACATACCCATATTATAATTTCCTACAATAATATCCACCTCTTTATTGGCTTCATCAATCATAGATTGCTTTTGAGGAGGAATAATGATATCTCCTAATGAGAATGATAAACCACCTTGAAAGGCAAATTTATATCCCATATTTTTTATTTCATCTAAAAAAGCTCCTGTTGTAGGAATATCTGTAGCTTTTAAAATACCACCAATAATACCTCTTAAGTTTTTCTTAGTTAATACTTCATTAATATAACCTGCTGCAGGAGGTACAACCTCATTAAATAAAACTCTACCTACGGTAGTTTTAATAATTTTGGTTACCTGTTCACCATTTTCAATATCTTTAGTTCTAACATTAATAGACGCATTTAAGTCTACCATTTCTTCGTTAAAAGCTATAGTTACTTCTTCTGGTGAGTAAAAAGTTAATCCTTCTCCTTTAATTTTAACTTCTGGAGTAGAAACTCTTTCTTTAGTCATATAATATAATCCAAGTACCATATCCTGAGAAGGAACCGTTACTGGAGCTCCATTTGCAGGATTTAAGATATTGTGAGAAGCCAACATTAATAATTGTGCTTCTAAAACAGCTTCTGGTCCTAATGGTAAGTGAACTGCCATTTGATCCCCATCAAAATCGGCATTAAATGCAGAACATGATAGTGGGTGTAATTGAATTGCTTTTCCTTCAATTAATTTTGGTTGAAAAGCTTGAATACCAAGTCTGTGTAAAGTAGGCGCTCTGTTTAATAAAACAGGGTGACCTTTAATTACGTTTTCTAAAATATCCCAAACAACTGGTTCTTTTCTATCTATGATTTTCTTAGCAGATTTTACTGTTTTTACAATTCCCCTTTCAATCAATTTTCTGATTACAAAAGGCTTGTAAAGTTCAGCTGCCATATCTTTTGGGATACCGCATTCTGATAATTTTAACTCAGGTCCAACAACAATTACAGAACGTGCAGAATAATCAACACGTTTACCTAATAAGTTTTGACGGAAACGCCCTTGCTTACCTTTTAATGAATCTGATAAAGATTTTAACGGTCTGTTAGATTCAGTTTTTACTGCAGATGATTTACGTGTGTTATCAAATAAAGAATCTACAGATTCTTGCAACATACGTTTCTCATTACGCAAAATAACTTCTGGAGCTTTAATCTCTACCAATCTTTTTAAACGATTGTTTCTGATGATAACTCTTCTGTATAAATCATTTAAATCTGAAGTTGCAAAACGCCCACCATCTAATGGAACTAAAGGACGTAATTCTGGTGGAATTACCGGAATTGCCTTCATAATCATCCATTCAGGATTGTTCTCTCTATTTTTCTGAGAATCTTTAAACGCTTCAACTACATTTAAACGTTTTAATGCTTCAGTTTTACGTTGTTTAGACGTTTCTGTATTTGCTTTGTGTCTTAATTCAAAAGATAATGACTCTAAATCGATACGTGCTAATAAATCTATTAAACACTCTGCACCCATTTTAGCAATAAACTTATTTGGGTCAGTATCGTCTAAATATTGATTTTCTTGTGGAATTTCATCAACAATATCTAAGTATTCTTCTTCCGTTAAGAAATCCATTTTTTGTAATGGCTCTCCTTCAGGACCTTTAGCAATACCAGGCTGAATTACTACGTAACGTTCGTAGTAAATTATCATATCTAACTTTTTAGATGGTAAACCTAAAAGATATCCCATTTTGTTAGGTAATGATCTAAAATACCAAATATGAGCTACAGGCACAACTAAGTTGATATGCCCTACTCTATCTCTACGTACTTTTTTTTCTGTTACTTCTACACCACATCTATCACAAACGATACCTTTGTAGCGAATTCTTTTGTACTTACCGCAAGCACATTCATAATCCTTTACAGGACCAAAAATACGCTCACAAAATAAACCATCACGTTCTGGCTTATGCGTACGATAATTTATAGTTTCTGGTTTTAAAACTTCACCTTTAGAAATTTCTAAAATTGATTCTGGTGATGATAAACCAATTGAGATTTTATTAAACTTTTTTACAGTGTACTTCTCTTGCTTTCTTGCCATGTCTTTAAATAAGTATTCAGTATTCAGTTGGCAGTATTCAGTTTCAGTATTCAGAAGCTAACTGCTAACTGAATACTGAATACTGTTTACTAATATTATTCTTCTAATCTAACGTCTAATCCTAAACCTTTCAGTTCATGCATTAATACGTTAAACGACTCTGGTAAACCTGGTTCTGGCATAGCTTCACCTTTAACAATACTTTCGTATGTTTTAGCTCTACCCATAACATCATCAGATTTTACAGTTAAGATTTCTCTTAAGATACTTGATGCGCCATACGCCTCAAGTGCCCAAACTTCCATCTCTCCAAAACGCTGACCTCCAAATTGTGCTTTACCACCTAAAGGTTGTTGTGTAATTAAAGAATATGGTCCTATAGAACGCGCATGCATTTTATCTTCGATCATGTGTCCTAACTTAATCATATAGATAATACCAACTGTTGCTGGCTGATCGAAACGTTTTCCTGTTCCACCATCATATAAATAAGTATGTCCAAATCTTGGTACGCCTGCTGTATCTGTAATTTCATTAATCTGGTCTAAAGATGCACCATCAAAAATTGGTGTTGCATACTTAGTGCCTAACTTCTGACCTGCCCAACCAAGAACAGTTTCATAAATCTGACCAATGTTCATACGAGAAGGTACACCCAATGGATTCAATACGATATCTACTGGAGTTCCGTCCTCTAAAAATGGCATATCTTCTGCTCTTACAATACGAGCAACAATACCCTTATTTCCGTGACGTCCTGCCATTTTATCACCCACTTTTAACTTACGTTTTTTAGCGATGTAAACTTTGGCTAATTTTAAAATACCTGCTGGTAATTCATCTCCAACCGAAATTGTAAATTTCTGACGACGTAAAGACCCTTGTAAATCGTTTACTTTAATTTTGTAGTTATGAACTAATTCACCAACTAATCTGTTCAACTCACTATCTGTTGTCCAAGATCCAGTTAAGTGCACGTAATCATCAACAGAGTTTAACATTTTAAGTGTATATTTTTTACCTTTTGGTAAAACTTCTTCTCCTAAATCATTAAATACTCCTTGAGATGTTTTTCCACTTATTAGCGTGAATAATTTTTCAATTAACTCGTCTTTTAAACTTTCAAATTTACCAACAAAAGAAGCTTCTAAAGTAGCTACTGCCTCTTTATCTCTTAATCTCTTATTTTTATCTTTAACAGCTCGTCTAAATAATTTTTTATCAATTACTACACCTCTTAATGATGGAGACGCTTTTAATGATGCATCTTTTACATCGCCTGCCTTATCACCAAAAATTGCACGTAATAATTTTTCTTCTGGAGTAGGATCAGACTCTCCTTTTGGTGTAATTTTACCAATTAAAATATCACCAGGATTCACTTCTGCTCCAATTCTAATCATTCCGTTTTCATCTAAGTCTTTGGTAGCCTCTTCTGAAACATTAGGAATATCATTAGTTAACTCTTCAGTTCCTAACTTTGTATCTCTTACGTCTAAAGAGTACTCATCAATATGAATAGAAGTAAATATATCTTCACGAACTACTTTTTCTGAAATTACGATAGCATCCTCAAAGTTATACCCTTTCCAAGGCATAAAGGCTACTTTCATATTTCTACCTAGGGCTAATTCCCCTTTTTGTGTTGCATAACCTTCACAAAGTACTTGTCCTTCTTCAACTCTATCACCTTTTTCTACAATTGGTTTTAAGTTGATAGACGTACCTTGGTTCGTTTTTCTAAACTTAATTAAGTTGTAAGATACCTCGTCAGATTCAAAACTTACCATTTTTTCTTCTTCCGATCTATCGTACTTAATTGTTATTTTATTAGCATCTACATAAGTTACAACTCCTGCTCCTTCTGCGTTGATTAAGATTCTTGAATCTTTAGCAACTCTGCGTTCTAAACCGGTACCTACAATTGGTGATTCTGGACGTAATAATGGCACTGCTTGACGCATCATATTCGATCCCATCAATGCACGGTTTGCATCATCATGTTCTAAGAACGGAATTAAAGATGCCGAAATAGAAGCAATTTGATTTGGAGCAACATCCATATATTGGATATCTTGAGGTGTCACCACAGGAAAATCTCCTTCCTCTCTAGCAATAACTCTATCCGTTACAAAACTTCCATCCTCATTTAATTGCAAATTAGATTGGGCAATTTTCATACCTTCTTCTTCTTCAGCACTCAAATAAATTGGTTCATCTTTTGCAACTATACCATCATTTACTATTCTATATGGAGTTTCGATAAATCCTAAATTGTTCACCTTTGCAAATACAGCAAGTGAAGAAATTAAACCAATATTAGGCCCTTCAGGAGTTTCAATAGGACATAAACGACCATAGTGCGTATAATGTACATCTCGAACCTCGAAACCTGCTCTTTCTCTTGATAAACCACCAGGTCCAAGTGCAGATAATCTACGCTTGTGTGTAATCTCTGCTAATGGATTGGTTTGATCCATAAACTGAGATAATTGGTTCGTACCAAAAAACGAGTTAATTACAGATGATAATGTTTTTGCATTAATCAAATCGATAGGCGTAAACACTTCGTTATCACGTACATTCATACGCTCGCGAATTGTTCTAGCCATACGTGCTAAACCAACACCAAACTGACCTGCTAATTGCTCACCAACCGTACGAACACGTCTGTTAGATAAGTGATCAATATCATCGACTTCTGCTTTAGAATTGATTAACTCAATTAGATATTTAATAATGGTAATAATATCTAATTTTGTTAATACTTTTTGATCCATAGCCACATCTAACTGAAGTTTGGTATTCATTCTAAAACGACCAACTTCACCTAAATTATAACGTTGTTCTGAGAAGAATAACTTATCTATAATACCTCTTGCAGTCTCTTCATCTGGCGGTTCTGCATTACGTAATTGTCTATAGATATGTTCTACTGCTTCTTTCTCTGAATTTGTAGGATCTTTTTGTAATGTGTTATGAATAATAGCGTAGTCTGCCATTTCATTATCTTCCTTATGAAGTAAAATGGTTTTAGTACCAGCTTCTATTATTTCATCAATATGTTCTTTTTCTAAAATTGTATCACGATCAAAAATAATTTCATTTCTTTCTATTGATACCACTTCTCCAGTATCTTCATCTACGAAATCTTCATGCCAAGTTTTTAAAACTCTTGCAGCCAATTTACGTCCTAATACTTTTTTCAATCCAGCTTTAGAAACTTTTACTTCTTCTGCAAGATCAAATATTTCTAAAATATCTTTATCTCTTTCAAAACCGATAGCTCTAAATAATGTTGTAACTGGTAATTTTTTCTTTCTATCAATATAAGCATACATTACTTGATTGATATCTGTTGCAAATTCTATCCAAGATCCCTTAAAAGGAATTACTCTTGCTGAGTATAATTTGGTGCCGTTTGCATGAAAAGACTGCCCAAAGAATACCCCTGGCGATCTGTGTAATTGAGATACAACTACGCGCTCTGCTCCATTAATTACAAAAGTACCAGAGTTTGTCATATAAGGTATTGTACCAAGATAAACATCTTGTACAATTGTTTCGAAATCTTCATGTTCTGGGTCGGTACAGTATAATTTAAGACGTGCTTTTAAAGGCACACTGTGAGTAAGACCTCTTTCGATACATTCTTGTATAGAATATCTTGGTGGATCTACAAAGTAGTCTAAAAATTCTAATACGAATTGATTTCTTGTATCTGTAATTGGAAAGTTATCCATGAAGGTTTTGTACAAACCTTCTTCGCCTCTTTCTTCTGCCTTTGTTTGAAGTTGGAAAAAGTCTTGGAAGGACTTTACCTGAATATCCAAAAAGTCTGGATATTCTTTAATCATTTGAGAAGTAGCGAAGTTGATTCTTTCAGTAGTGTTTTTCGTTGCCAAAAGAGAATATTTTTTTGATTAAAATCTAAATTAAAATAAAGAACGAATATATACACAAAATGGTTTAGGTCTAAAAACGATTGTTCTTAGTACCTAAACCTAAATTTGTTTTCCTGATTTTGATTCTTACAAAAACCAGGAAGATGTAGCTTACTTAAGCTCTACCTCAGCTCCAGCTTCTTCTAAAGATTTCTTAAGACCTTCTGCCTCATCTTTAGTTACACCTTCTTTTACTGCTGCTGGTGCGCTATCTACGATACCTTTAGCTTCTTTTAATCCTAAACCAGTTAATTCTTTAACTAATTTAACAACTGCTAATTTAGAACCTCCTGCTGCCGTTAAGATAACATCAAATTCAGTTTGCTCATCAGCTGCGTCATCTGCTCCACCTGCTGCTGGACCCGCTACTGCTACTGCTGCTGCTGCTGGTTCGATACCATATTCTTCTTTTAAAATAGTAGCTAATTCATTAACTTCTTTTACTGTTAAGTTAACTAATTGCTCTGCGAAATCTTTTAATTCTGCCATTTTAATTGTTTTTAAATTTTGTTTATTTTAGTGTATTTGTGCGCTTAATTATTTTTCAGATAACGTTTTAAGAATACCTGAAAGTGTTTGTCCACCTGACTGTAATGCCGAAATAACATTCTTAGCTGGTGATTGTAATAAGCCAATGATTTCTCCAATTAATTCTTCTCTAGATTTGATATCTACAAGAGCATCTAATTGATCATCACCTATATATACAGATTCTTCTGCAAATGCACCCTTTAATAAGGGCCTATCTTTAGATTTTTTTCTGAACTCTTTGATTAATTTTGCTGGAGCATTCGCTGCTTCAGAAATCATCATTGATGTATTACCTTTTAATACTGTTGGTAAGTCTCCAAAATCTTTATCTGAAGCTTCCATTGCTTTTTCAAGTAATGTATTTTTAACAACAGATAATTGAATACCCGCTTTAAAACAAGCCCTTCTTAAATTAGAAGTAGTTTGTGCATTTAACCCAGAAATATCTGCTAAATATAATGTGTTCGTGTCTGCTAATACCGCTGTTAAATCTTGTATTACTTGTGATTTCTCTTCTCTAGTCATAATTATAAGTTTTAACGTATTAAACAGTTTTTACTTCTACAGGAATACTAGGACTCATGGTACTAGAAATAAAAACACTTTTTACATATGTTCCTTTGGCAGTTGTAGGTTTCAATTTAATGATAGTTTGAATTAACTCGCTTGCATTTTCTTGAATCTTCTGAGCATCAAAAGATACTTTTCCGATTGCAGCGTGTACAATACCAGTTTTATCAACCTTAAAATCAATTTTACCTGCTTTTACATCTTGAATAGCCTTAGCAACATCCATTGTTACTGTACCCGTTTTTGGATTTGGCATTAAACCTCTAGGACCTAATATTCTACCCAAAGGACCTAATTTACCCATTACACTTGGCATTGTAATAATAACGTCTACGTCTGTCCATCCTCCTTTAATTTTTTGAAGGTACTCATCTAATCCAACATAATCTGCACCAGCTGCTTGAGCTTCTGCTTCTTTATCTGGAGTAACTAATGCTAATACTTTTACATCTTTACCAGTTCCGTGAGGTAATGTTACTACACCTCTAACCATTTGATTTGCTTTTCTAGGATCTACTCCTAAACGAATTGCTAAATCTACTGATGCATCGAACTTTACATTAGTAATGTCTTTGACTAGCGCTGAAGCAGCTGCTAAATCATAAGTCTGACTTTTGTCAACCTTAGCGTGAGCTTCTTTTTGCTTTTTTGTTAATTTTGCCATTTTACTACTTTTTATAAAGTTTATGCTGGTGCATCACCATTTACTGTTAATCCCATAGAACGCGCTGTACCTGCAATCATTCGCATTGCTGAAGAAACTTCAAAGGCATTTAAATCTACCATTTTGTCTTCTGCAATTACTTTAATTTGATCCCAAGTAACTGATGCTACTTTCTTTCTGTTTGGTTCTCCTGAACCTTTTTTAATATTGGCCGCTTCTAGTAACTGAACTGCTGCAGGAGGAGTTTTTACAACAAAATCAAACGATTTGTCTTTGAAAACAGTAATAACAACAGGTAAAACCTTACCTTGTTTGTCTTGCGTTCTAGCATTGAACTGTTTACAAAACTCCATAATGTTAACACCAGCAGCTCCTAAAGCGGGTCCAACCGGCGGCGATGGATTCGCTGAGCCTCCCCTTACTTGTAACTTAACTACTTTACTAACTTCTTTTGCCATTTTAAAATGTTTAATGAATTGTTTTAAATTTGGAAGCTTTAAAACAAATCGGTATATATCTGTGTAACAATTATATCTTTTCTACTTGCATATAACTCAATTCTAAAGGTGTTTTTCTACCGAAAATCTTTACCATTACTTCAAGTTTACGCTTTTCTTCATTTACTTTTTCTATAGTTCCGTCAAATCCATTAAAAGGACCATCCACAACTTTTACAGTTTCACCTGCATTAAAAGGAATTGCAATATTTTCATCTTGCACCGAAAGCTCATCTACCTTACCTAACATTCTGTTAACTTCAGATTTACGCATTGGTACGGGTTCACCTCCCTTTGTTTCACCTAAAAAACCTATAACTCCAGTTATTGCCTTGATAACGTGAGGAACCTCTCCTGAAAGATTGGCTTCTACCATTATATAACCTGGAAAGTAAACTCTTTCTCTATTAACTTTTTTTCCGTTCCTTATTTGAATAACTTTTTCGGTTGGCACAATTACCTGACTTACATAATCAGATAAACCAACTCTAGAAATTTCAGTTTCTATATAAGCTTTAACTTTATTTTCTTGTCCTCCAATGGCTCTTACAACATACCATTTCATTACTGAATCAGCCATAATTTATTTCTTAAAATAATTTGAAAAAGTTGTCTAAACCTGTTTGAAAGACATAATCTATACCAGCAACTGCTAATGCGAATAAAATTGTAAAGACAGCCACAGTTACAGTTGTCTTCTGTGCATCTTCTTTAGAGATCCACGTCATGTGGTTACTTAACTCTTCGAAAGAATCTTTAATATATTGTATAAAGTTCATCTTACTTTTTTTTTCTGCAGATTAAAACAATCTCACATTTTATTTTTGCACGGGCGGAGAGATTCGAACTCCCGACAGCTGGTTTTGGAGACCAGTGCTCTACCGCTGAACTACGCCCGTTTCTTATTCATTGATAAAGGCATCCCGTAAAAACGGGATACCTTTTATATTTATCAATTAATAAACTAATATTTTGTTACTAGTCTAATAATTCAGTTACCTGACCTGCACCTACTGTTCTACCACCTTCACGGATAGCAAAACGTAAACCTACATTTAATGCAATTGCTTGAATTAAGTCTACAGTAATTGTTAAGTTATCTCCTGGCATTACCATTTCAACTCCTGAAGGTAAATTAATAGTACCTGTTACATCTGTAGTTCTTACATAGAACTGTGGACGATAGTTGTTATGGAATGGTGTGTGACGACCACCTTCTTCTTTCTTAAGAACATAAACCTCAGCTTTAAACTTAGCGTGAGGAGTTACAGAACCTGGTTTACAGATTACCATACCTCTTTTAATATCTTCTTTTGCAATACCTCTTAATAAGATACCTGCATTATCTCCTGCTTCACCTCTATCTAAGATTTGACGGAACATCTCAATACCTGTGATAGTAGAAGTCATTTTCTCTGCTCCCATACCAATAATATCAACAACATCACCAGTATTTGCTATTCCAGTTTCGATACGTCCAGTTGCTACTGTACCACGACCTGTAATAGAAAACACATCTTCAACTGGCATTAAGAAAGGCTTATCTACTTCTCTTAAAGGCTCTTCAATCCAAACATCAACTGCTTCCATTAATTCTAAAACAGTATCTACCCATTTTTGCTCACCGTTCAACGCACCTAATGCAGAACCAGCAATTACAGGACCATTATCTCCATCATACTCATAGAAAGAAAGTAATTCTCTTACTTCCATATCTACTAGCTCGATTAATTCCTCATCATCAACCATATCTACTTTATTCATAAACACTACCATACGAGGAATACCTACTTGGCGTCCTAATAAGATATGCTCACGAGTTTGTGGCATTGGACCATCTGTTGCAGCAACAACTAAAATAGCACCATCCATTTGAGCAGCACCTGTAACCATGTTTTTTACATAATCCGCGTGACCTGGACAGTCAACGTGCGCATAATGACGATTAGCAGTTTGATACTCAACGTGAGATGTATTAATTGTAATACCTCTTTCTTTTTC
>TARA_R110002126_G_scaffold2932_1_pt1 | contig 21738 bp, 24 predicted proteins | sample TARA_R110002126 | Tara Oceans TARA_R110002126 (sample SAMEA4397536) | marine metagenome | biome: Polar Biome; feature: [DCM] deep chlorophyll maximum layer (ENVO:01000326); material: water (ENVO:00002006), including particulate matter (ENVO:01000060) such as... | depth 30 m
GAGAGAAACTTAACCAGACAGGCATAATTCGAAACCACCAAAACTCTCCCTTAGTACATTTTCTTTAATCTGAATGTCTAATCTTAACCCCGCAGTTTGAAACCTGCTTTAAACAGACCGCTGGCAAGGTGATTCACCTTGAGCAATACGCACACAATCAACATCAGCAACGGGTTCAAGGCCGACAAGGTACAATGCGATTACTGGGATAGTGTTGCAGCTAAATAGCGAATCTCGCAAAAATGATTGCCACTGTACGATGGTGAAGGAATAAATACGCTTAAGCACCTCCTACTCCTACGCGCACTTCTGCTTTTTTCTAACCATCAACCAGAAAGAAACGTTTACCTTCATAATTAGGGACGAATATAGCCTTCGTGAAAGCAGCTTTAACTTTCCAAGTATGCCTGTCTTGTTTAGTCCGCTTTACCTTCCCAAATACGCCTGTCTTGATTAGTCCCTAAAAGGGCTTGTTCGCCACAATTGCAACGTGCCCTTGAATCAATAAACGTGAGATACGCTTTAAATTAAGCTATGTAAGCCCCTTTCATTAGATTTTTTTTGTCATGGGAATGCCAAATTCGCTAAATAAACTTTCCAAATATGCCTGTCTTGCTTAGTCTCGTTGGTCTGGATGCAATTTAAACTCCTTATAAATTATTGAATACTGTAGAGTCAGACAGGCATAAAATGTACACCTTTGTACAGAAATATGCCTGTCTTGTTTAGTCGATGCGAACCTATGTAGCCCAGGTGTTTGAGTCCCTGCAAGCCTGCGAGAGACTACAGTAGATTGTTAGCGCTGATCTTCCCAGCGCTTTCCAGGTACCTGCCAAGGAAGAGCTTTTTGCTTTTTCACTTTTCGTACATTGCCATTCTGAATATGATAAGTTTCCATTAAATCAAATAGCCGCCGATTTTTGCGCTTGAAACGTATAAGAATCAGCACGAGAGGTTCCGCTGCGTCCCCCCATTGGTCTACCACTGCTTTTAGATTAATATCATGATATCTATCATCAGAATATGAAACAAAGACAGAAAACTGACATGATTCGCGATTATCATAAAGTTGCCTGACTTCATTAACTTTTGCTATAAATCGTGGTTCTTTCCATTCCCATTCAAGATTAGCAATAGTTTCCTCATTATTATCTTTTATAACGGCATCAGTTCTTCCACCACTTTCGAAATATGTGAAGTAACCGAGTAAGTCAGACGTGGCACGTGTACATACCCCCAAATGAATCGTCCACTCAGCTCTTGTACCTATTTCTTTAAAATCTTTTGCAAGTGGAAAATCTCGATACCAAAAAGCATTAAAGATCGATATGAAATCCCTTGTAATAATCTTCATCGTAACTACCGTAATTGAAGGTGACCTTACCCACTAAAAGTGGACATCCATGCTAAGCGTATATCGCTTCGTATTCATATGGGCTTACACAACCCAGTGTAGAATGCTGGCGTACGCAATTATAAAAAATCTCAATTTATTCGAAGATACAAGATTTGATTTCCGGAAGCGAGTTGAATTCTCTCCATAAATGAGTTCGACTTTAATGCGGCTGAAGAATGAATCAATCACGGCTTTGTCCCAACAGTTGCTTCTTCGGCTCATGAATCGGCCAGACTTTACTAGACAGATCTTTGTTTGAATTCTTCTAACTTTTCATAAACCAGAGAGAGTAAGACAGGCACAATTAGCAACTACCAAAATTGCCCCTTAGTACACATTCTTTAATCTGAATGGCTAATCTCAACCACGCAGTTTGAAAACTGCCGCTGGTGAAGGAATAAATACACTTAAGCGCCTGCTACTCTGACGCGCACTTCTGCTTTTTCTAACCATCAACTAAAGAGAAACGTTTACCTAAACAATTAGCGACGAATGTAGCCTTCGTAAAAGCAGCTTTAACTTTCCAAATATGCCTGTCTTGTTTAGTCTGAATAATGTTGGTCTAATCGCTTAGATACAGGAGAATCGTATTCTTTGAATATATTTTTTATCTGTGACAAGCCAAACGTCGCATTAACGTATTGCCAATTTTTTACAGAATCAGAAATTGGATCGAGCTTTCCACGCATGACGGTATGCTGATTTTCGTGCGCTGAATCTAAAAGTATCAGAGCAACTAAATTGATTTTGGCTCTTGCCACTGTTCTTCTGGCAATAATTCCACCATAAGAATGTGCTACCAAAATAACTGGATTTTCTCCCGCAATGTGTTTTATGAGAGATTCTTGGAGATGAGATTTTTCGTCTGTTGTGAAAGTTAATGGTACATCAGCACTTCCTCCATGACCTAACCTATCGTAATAACAAGCGGTAAAATTTTCAGGAAGATGCTTTACGATAGGTGACCAAGTCAATTCCGAATCTGAACCGAAACCTGTTTCAAAAAATACATAAGGCTCACCACTTCCTTTACACACATACCTCACTTCTTTTCCATTAAAAGTAAAATAACTACCTGAAAGAGAAACGGACTGATTTTGATAAAACGCAATACCACGCAACAATAAATAGCTACAAATTATTATTAGCCCTGCGAAAGTTAGCATTTTTGAGGTTACACGCTTAGAAGTGGCAAACATATTATTCCTTTAAATTTGCTTATGCACAATTGCTACAGGTATTTATAACTTTTCAATAAGGGGCGCAGACATGTGGGGCATAATAGCGAGGCCGCCCCGCGTGTTTGCGTCCCAGGAGAGTTCACCCATAAAAGTGGACACTGGTGTTAATTGGCTTGTTATGTGCCAACATAGTCACTGAGGCCTATGAGTTCAAAAAGTGTTTTCTCTAAAGCTTCTAGCTCTTCTTCCCGATCGAAACCTTTACAGCCATGGTAGTGATGCACTGTTTTTAAATTGCTCGCAAACTGCAAAGATAAAACTGTACTAGGGTGATCTGTCCATTCTTCGCTACAAGGACTTTCTTCTCCCTCTCCGACCCACCCATAATCATCGCGGAGTTTTTGAAAGCTGTTCTCATCGAGAAGGCGCAGAATTCTTTGGAATAGTTCTGGATTGCTGGGAAGCCGATATGTACCCACTAGTTTAGTATGGGCATCCCCTTTATAGACAATTACTCCATCAGAGAATACGTCAACTCTATAAGCAGGGCATGTGCCAAAACAAGCAGTAGTTTCCATGCTAAAAGCATCTGCCGCACTAGGGTTGGCCATCAATCCAGTTGATATAAAGGACAATAAAAAAATAACGTATTTCATAGATTCATCCTCGGCACATAACTTTTAAATAAGGGGCGCTGGCATGTGGGGCAGAATGGCATGAGTTTATTGAGTTGTTAGGTTTTTGCGACATTAGCTATTTCCAACCTGAAATAAACTCTAGTGAAATCTTGGTGTTTTCATAAGCTTCAGGGACATTTCCGATTTTCACGTTAACTCTATAGTTTTCAGTCCCAGAAGGAAAACTGTGAATATACATAACATCTGACGTTGCTATTGGTTTATAGGCTGGGTCGAAAGAAACAGCCCTATTTTTCATTTTTTCATCTGAATACTGATAGCGCGAATGCCATTCAAGGTCATTTGCCCATTGGGCCTCACCTAATTCAACCATTCTCAAATAATGAGCATTAAGGGGTGAGCTTCTATAAAAGTATGTAACATTCTTTTTGCCGATTATTCGTACTTCTAGAGTTGTATCCAATTCATGAAAGTTTACCGGCTCGTCATTTGACAACCTTACGCGAAGAAATGACGTGTCGTGAGAGCCGTATCCGTTAATAGAAAAGCTATATTCACGATTTGAAGCGAAATCTTTCTGCGGCAAAATTAAGTAGTAATTCTTTAAAAACCATCCTGACTCATTGTACTCTCCATCGCCTTCATATCCACAGGCTGCGAGAAAGAAAGGCAATAGTAAAATCCATTTTCTGTTCAAAGTGACTCCGTTTCCTACACATCATTCTCTAATACATCCTTTAATTCTTCTTGGGCAAACTTCCGGGTTTCCGTTTTGAGTTTGTCTTCAAAAAACTGTTTAGCTACTGAAGTCGATGTAAAATTAATAATTATCGCGGTTAGTCCGTCAATAAAGTTTCTATCTGCTTTTTCCCAATCCCAATGCGACATACCCCATTTGGAAACCCTATTTTCTATCTCCACACTAAAACGTCCTTTGGGATTGTATTCCAATGAGAATAACGCTTCGTTTATTGTTTCTTGAATCATGTATATCGGCGGTTCTTCACTCTTGTCGGCAATATCCAAAATGATACTGAGTTGCTTTTCAACCTCTTCGTATGTCAATACAGAGGGTAACTTGTCAAATGCGGGAAGCATAACTATCGGAAACCTAACTTTTAAATAAGGGGCGATAACGCCTAGGGCATAATGGCGAAGCCGTCCTGCGTGTTAGCTTCCCAGCAGGCCGCCCTAGCGGACTGCGACTTAAGCGTTTAGTTATGTCACAATTGGTAGGCAAAGCTTATTTTCCTTAGAACAAACTCGTTTTCTGAACCATAACCGCCTACGCCAGAAAAGCTCAAATCAACAAATACTTCGTCCGTACCGGCTGAGACGCTGTAGGATGGAACTCCCAATTCAATTTTCAGCGCTTCCTCGACTTTTTCAAATCGCTCCCTGAGAAATGGCTTACCATTGATAGTTAAGTTACTGACATCATATTTTGTGTTAAATGTTGTCGGAAGTTCTGAAAGCGCGTCTGATAAATCGCCACCGATATGAACTTCTCGGAATCTATTTCTTGAAATGAGTAAGCTTACCGATTTTCCGTAAAACAAAAGCGTTCTATTCTTATTTATTCGATAATATCCATTCGGTTTGCCTAACACGGCTTCAACCTCTTCTTGAGAAGAGAGCCATTTAACTCCTAAAAATCCTTTGTTTATATCTATGTCTAAGTTTGACGCAAATCCATAACTAGGCAGTAGCAATATTAAAAATATTAAGTTCTTCAAAAAAACTCCTTGTGACATAACGCTCACATAAGGGCGACTGAACGCTGGCTCAACTTAGGAACGTAGTGACGCCAGCCAGCGAGAAAGTGTCCCAGTGAGCTTGCGAACGAATTCATGGGCTTGTTATATGGTACTTACCACTTATTCTTGTCTAATAATTTACCTGCATATGATTGGATAGCAAGCCAATTCGAATCACTTTGCAAGCCTGATACACCATTATTCATTGGTACATTTTCACCAAATTTATCGAAGTATTCATTAAACAATGAGAGATCGATTAGCTCATTAGTATTAAATGCATTTACAAACTCAGTAGAGTTGGGATGATAAAAATCGTCGAACCACATACAAAACAGCTCAGCTGGAACATTAGCAATAGGTACATTTTTTTCGTATGAAAACTGATTTTCTGATGATGAAATCAATTGCAACGTTTCGATAATATTTTTTCTGTGCAACATACTTCCTTGTACAATATAACAGCTTATTATGTTCGCTCGATTTCATCCTATTAAGCCGCTTTTTATCATACGATAATAGCCACTTGAAAAAGTGTTGTAAGCGACGAATAAGCAAAAACTTATGAGTACAGCAGGTTTCAACCAGTCAATTCCTCTTAGTCGGTCATTATAAGTTAGATAAGCAAATAAAATTGCAGCGGCTATGAAGACGAAGCCAAAGAGAAAAACTGCAATAGCAAAAAAAGAGTCCAACTGAACTTTTCCTTTTTAGAATTGGTCTTACCCACTCAAAGTGGACATCCATGTTAAGCGTATATCGCTTCGTATTCATATGGGCTTACATAACCCAGTGTTGGATGCTGGCGTAACCCAGTGTTGGATGCTGGCGTACGCGATTATAAAAATTCTCAATGTATTCGAAGATACAAGATTTGATTTCCTGAAGCGAGTTGAATTTCTCTCCATAAATGAGTTCGACTTTCATACGACTGAAGAATGATTCCATCACGGCATTGTCCCAGCAGTTGCTTCTTCTGCTCATACTGGATACGGCACCGATGCTCATTATCAGGTCTTGGTATCGCACGGAACGATATTGAACACCTCTGTCGGAGTGAATGATTAACCCAGGCACTATATCTCGTCGACTAATCGCCATATTGAGGGCTCGTATAATAAGCTCTTCGGTCATATGACCATCAAATGCCCAGCCAACAATAGCTCTTGAGTACAAGTCCATTACGGTAGCCAAGTAATGCCATTGGCCTTTAAATCGAATGTAAGTAATGTCCGTAACCCCACTTCGTGTTGGGCTTTGTCGCCACAAATTGCCGGCGCAATACGTTTTGACTCACGCGCACATTACTGTGGCTATATCGCGAATAACGAAACGCTCTACCGTTGCGAGCACGTAACTGTAGTCGCTGCATGATTTTCGCTATCGTATTAACGCAGCAGGGCACGTTTTCAGCTTTTAATGCACGCGTTAATCTGGGCGCGCCATAGCGCTTTTGAAACTTCTCAAAGAGCGCTATGGTCTGCTCACGAAGCTGTTTGCGGCGTTGCTGGTGTGCAGATATATCGCGGGTGAGGTACTTGTAATAGCCAGAACAAGACACTTTAAGTGCCCGACACATCACGGTTATTCTGAATTGCCCCACATACACTTTAATGTGTGCGTACTTTACTCTTGGTCGCTCGCAAAGTACGCGGCTGCCTTTTTTAGAAAAGTATTCTCTTCCTTTAAGTCAGCCAATTGGCGCTTAAGCGCTTGCACTTCATCAGAGTCTTCCTGATGAAACTTCACACCTTGAATGGTTGAAAACTGGTTGCCGCCACAACGTTTAAACTGACGTCGCCAGTTGTAGATTTGTTGCGCGGAAATGCCCAGCTCTGCGGCTACGGATTGGTTGGAGTTACCCTTTTGATCTGCTCTACGAACAGCTTCCTTACGAAACTCCTCAGTATAAGCATGAACCTTCTTTTTATTAGCCATAAGTCACCTCTTATCTAACTATAGGAGATGTCCACTTAGTTTGGGTAAGTCCTACTGCTAACGCCGCGCTCTGCGGTAAATTTGTCCGACAGCAGCGCCTTATGTTCGTAGCTCACCAATGTCTGTTGTATTTCCATATTTGAACGTGTAAGACGGATGGTAACTATCGACAAACCCTGATGAATCAACTACAGCTCTTTTGAGATGGTACTTTTTAGGTTCTTTTTGGCAAAGTGAAAACAAATTTTCTTTGGGTGCCAACTGTATCTGCTTGATTAGCTGCTTCTTTAACTCTGAATCTTTGGCATTGCCACCTGAAGCAACAATTACAGGTGCATTGGCAAGTTTTATTTCTGATTCCGAAGAAAACATTTTAGGATGTTTCGCATTTTTCTTGAATTGCTCTACAGCTTCACCCGAATATTGATTCTTTAGATTAAACAAATTGTACAACCTGATGGTTCCACCACCAAAGTTAGAAGAAAATAGCTTTAGAACATCTTGCATTAAGCAATCAACCGAAAATTCAACGTATTTCTCGTTTGCTTCAGGCTCGACAAAGAATGGGAGATTCTTCGCGCGCAAGAAGTCAGTTTTCGACTCACCGTTTAAAGGTAAAGCACTCCCTGGGTTTAGCAATATAAAGCTAGCAAGGAAATTCCAGCTATTTCCAAATTGCAGGATGGTTTGATCTCGAAAGAATACGCCTGCTTCATCATCTTTTTCCCATCTAGCAAAACACTTCATAATTACCTTACTTGCTCCAGTGTTGATTCAGAACATAACGCCAAGTTCAGCCGCGTGCTGCGTCGGCTGCAACTTTTTGTTAGGGCTACTCACGTCCGGTGAGTCCGTTAAATAATTGATTTGACCAATTTTGGTACTCTTGTATGTAAGATGAGTAACGCTCATCTTGCCAGTCCAATAGATCCTGAACTACAGACTCTGTTGAAATTATATGAGCTATTGAAAATTCATTTTTTATACTAGCAATTCCTTCACTTGATGTTCGACCCCACACGAGTGCTGAGCCACTAACCCTAAATGGCTCACCTTTGACTTTCACAGAATGCTTATTGGGTGAAACCGCGTTCTCAAGAAATAATTGAAATGCTCTTTTCGTTCGATGATGATTAAGCTGCTTTGAGTTTGAGAGTGTCAGATTCTTGTACTTTTGATACTCAATTTCACATTTCATCTCGGTTACAAACAGATTCCCTTTTTCATCTTTCAGAAGAAAATCCAACGTGTAGTACCTGCCATCTTTATCATAAATGGTTGGGCGACCGACATTTGAAAAAGGCGATTTACTATTTTCACACCATATTTTTATTATTTCTTCATTGAATATTCCGAAAACTCGGGCTAAGAACTTATCTCTAACTGAGACCCCTTTATAGGGCTTCTCTTCCGATATAAATAGATTGTCGAATTTCATATATTTGCCCTAACGCCGCCATAATTTACCGACTGAAACGCAGCGTAAGGCGGTCAAATTGATGGCTTTGTTAAGCCATTTGATTTTGAGCATTCATTGCCCTCCCTCTTATTTCTGCGTTTATTTTTAGGGACTCTCTATCATCGGGTGGCAGGTAACCGATTTTATCCAGCTTAGATGCAAGGTGACCGATTGTTGGCTCATAGAAGAATAGTATTGCATTGTTGTCGCGAAACTCGGTAAGCATTGTAAGCTGCATAGATAGCTTAACTATGGTTAAGTGAAGCTGCATCAGTAGTGACTTAGTTTTTACTAATTGCGTCTCATATTCCGCGGGCGGGTGCTCTTCGGGTTTAATGATTTGCTGTAAGGCGTCATCAGTGGCGAAAGAAAGTACAAAATAGAGCTCTCGTTCTCTAAGTTCATTTCCTGCCGTGAAATATATTGGCTCTCTATAGAGTTTTTCCAATCGATCTTCCAAAACATGAATGGTTTTATATACGTCAGCCTTTTTGCTTTCATTCTTAAAATGAGAAACTTGTTCTTGAGCAGCAATTCTAGATTGTGACATTTCTTCTCTTGTTGCTTCGAGTTCTCGATTTTGAAGAACTATTGTCAGCAAAAGTGATGTTAAAGCAAGAAAGCTTAAGATTGGGTTTAGTGTGCCTCCTACAAAATCACCAAATGTTCCCCAACGCTCATGTTCTACGGTTAACCCACCTTGAAAATGCAATAAATAAAACAAGAATACAGCTGCAACGACAAGCACCGCAGAGACAAAGATCCAAGCTAGCCACTTAATCAATTGATCAGAGGTCATTGAACTTAATTTGCCTTTTAGATTCTTTTTGTGCACCAAAATCTATTCCTTGTACGGCTTAATTTTCCAATAACGGGCGCAGACATGTGGGGCATAATGGCGCAGCCGCACCACGTGTATGCGTCCCAGCGAACTCAGTGAGTGTGTTGATTGGGTTGTTATGTGGCATGCTTATTCGAAGAAAGAATGCTTGCAGTAGCCAATACACTACCAATAAAGATACCCGCGATACAGAATGCTAGCCCAGCTTCTAGACCGGATAACACACCAGATTGTAATTGCGAGTAAACAGGCGATAGACCGAAATATGCGCCGACAGCACAGCCAATAAAGCTGAATGACAAACCAATTTTAGTTGCTAGTTTCATAGTTAAAAATCCTTCTTATATTAATTTTCCTTTGACACATAACTTTTAAATAAGGGGCGCAGGCACGTAGGGCATAATGGCGAAGCCGCCCTGCGAGTTTGCGTCCCAGCCCGCGCTATATATTAGGAAAATAATTTAAATGTGATTAATTTGATTTCTTTGCGTTCATCAATGCTATACCTGCCACCAAAAATCCAAAAGCTATCAATGCTGCATGACCAGATCCTGCAAACCAAAATCCAAACCAACCAAATACTGAAATAGCTATAAATATAAGACCTAATAGCTTCATTTAACCTCCTTGTTACTTACTATTGTTAATTGTGATATTTACTTAAGGCGTCTTCTCGAATTGATTTATGAATAGCATATTTACACTTTTCTCCATGAATCGATAGTATATTTTCGGCCTCTCCTAAATCTTTGATCTGTTGATCGTTTGTTGTATATTTCTCTACGGCCTGTATCTCATCTTTAGACAAATTCATGTTTAATACTCACCTTACGATATCTAGGGAACAACCCTCGCGTTATAGAAAATTCTTAGAGCAACCATTTGGGGATTCGACGTTGCACATAACGCCCGCATTTGCGGCTGGTTTGGAGCGCAGCGGAAAACCAGTCAGACAACATGCGCTTGTTAGTTGAGAACAACACGTTCTATCTCCCAATTTGTATAATTATAATCAGTAAATTTTATTGGCTCACCATATTGGATAGGATTTCTTGCCATTGCTTCAATTACTGTTCTTTTGGCACTGTCTAGGCCATCAATCCAAGCTTTAGAGAAATAGCTGTTTTCAATGTAACTAAAGATAATTTCGATCAATCTGCTTGGAAGTACCGTTTTATCTACCTCAATAAGAGATTCTATGAACTTAGTGCATTTCTTATACTTCTTGGGCCATGAGAACACAATCGCATAACCTTTATCAGTATTCAGAGTGTTTACCGATAGGTTCTCAACAAACTTAACACCCGGTTCCAGTGACTGAATCCTCTCTTCATCTATTGAAAAGTCTGGAGCAAATGTACCCCCGACAACCACGCTTAAGTCACCGCTGAAATAGAATGAAGCACTTTTAAATTCATCATAGCTTTGTTGCTGATGATAATTTACATACAAATTTAATGTTTCCTTAAAATCCTCAACGCCTTTCATGAATCCTTGGTTCATTGTTTCCAAGGTTCTTTGAAGTTCGAGCTGCTCTTCATGACTCATGCCTCTGTCGACATTTTCTTTCATGAAAGGAAGGCCCTTTATAACACTTACCTTCTTAAAATATTCGAGTGCATAAGCGCGATAACCTGCTATAAAACTTTGAAATTTAGAGCCTGTGTAGCTTTCATCCTCTATGGGGCTAAACATTGCCTTATCATGAACCCCGCAAAAACCTTTAAAGGTAGATGCTTTTTGCCAGCCTAATTTTGAAATTTCTTCTTTACCATTACTATCAATACCAAACGTGTAAACATGATTGGTGTCATCAATGATGTGTTTTAAAGGTCCACTCTTTTGAATCGAATGCGCATCAATAACTTTTTTACTGCATTGGCCTTTCCCTGATTCTGGGTGAAGACATTCTTTATGTGCTGTCTTTGACTTTATTTCGGCAAGAAGTCGACCGATTGGATGAGCAATCTCATCCGATCTTAAATAATGACATTTTTTGTATTTCTTACCAGAACCACACCAACAAGGCTCATTTCTACCAATTTTAGCCATACTTTCCTTGATCAACTAAAAGCTCATTATATGAAAAAAATCCTTTATACAAGATCGAAAGTTTCCGTACATCATATTCCTAATTCACAAACTTTCGCACGAAAACAACCTATTATCAATCTATTACACCACAACCTTTCAAAGGCACTCACACATTCCGGGATGATTCCTTTTTATTTCCAACAACACCAAAACCGCAACAAACTGTACAAAAACAGCCCACAACCCAATTCATCCAAACACCAATCTATTCCGCTCAATAGCAACTCGGTCTTGCACGTTCAACTGCATATATTCCAAGCCCCCTACTTCATCCAGCAAACTTATCAACTCAGGACTCGGCTGTTCAATGCTATTAAACACATCTAATACACGTTGCAATTTGTACTGATGAAAGCTCGATATAAAACGTTGCTCTTCTGCATTTTCAGTTTCGCCCCGCCCTATTTTGAAAGTGTGCTGCCCTATTGTTCTTGGAATAAAGCACGAAGTATTTTCATTACTCGCATTCTTCTCTCGCCAATCAGCTAACGCTTCTGAGGTGTTTTTCAACACCGGCCATTGCTGGGCAAACATATCCTTTAATAGCGGTAATAAGGTTGGGGGTATTTCGTCGTTTTCTAAAAAGGCGGGGTTGCTGGCAGGGTTATTATCGTTGCTGACAGCGGCACTTGTGTGCTGTTCAGCGCTTGGGTTATTCATTCGCTTAACCCAATCGGCTACATTGGGTGCTAGCTTATCCATTAATTGTTTAGGTGCTGGGTCGCGGTATAAATGAGCATACAATGGGCCTAATAAACCAAAGTCGCCAGTGCAGGGTTTATCGCCCAGCAAATATTTATGGGTGGCGAAATGTTCGTTTAAGTAATGCAGAACGGTGTTTTCGTACCAGTCTTCAATATGCGGAATGCTTTTCTCGGTAATGCCTAACAGTGGCACAAACCCTTGAAACTTTTTGGCTAGTTTCTTCCCAAAATACGCTCTAACAAATTTGGGGGCTTTAGGGGTAACTACTTGCCCGAACTCCTCATATATAAAAGGGAAGTTATCTTTGTTCCAGCGGTAGTGCATAGCGGGAATAACTAACCATTCGTCTCCCCATAGGGCGAACAGTTCGCTTACAAGGTGCTGTGCGGGTGTGGTGGGTACTACTGATAGATTATTGGTGTTGGTATCTGCCTGTGTATTAGCCCGAGCCTGCGCTTCAAAATAATCAATTATGCGGGCGGTATCTTGTAAGTATTCGTCTGAAGGGGTTTTTACCACCGGAATAAAGGTAACACCGGTTTTCGGGCGAATGATTTTTTTGTATACCGATACGGTAGACAACACCTCGGTAAAAGGCAGTTGCTTATAGTTAAGGTAAGCGCGAATTTTACCTGTATACAAAGACACTTCAGAACCATACAAAATATACACTACAACATACTCTTAAACGCTGAATAACAACAAGATAATAGCAAGTCATGTTCACGTCTATGAAATGCCTATTTTGTTCAATGATATAGCACCATAAGGATGGCTAGTTACTACCCTCCTACTCTTTTTTTATTAGCCATCGACTCTTTACTTACTACCCAGCTACGCACCAATAACTAGCCATCTAAGCACCACCAATTAGTCATTTACCAATCGCTTCGTAGCTATATAAACGAAAAATGCAAAAAATATTTCACATCACAATTGTTACAATATAACATATCACCAACTTTCGACTTTAAACCGTAAATCAATGACATCAAAATCTGTAATCAGTGCTAGTGAATTATCGGTACGTATAGGCCAACGTACTATTCTTGATAACCTTAATTTTGAAGTAGGCAAAGGTGAGGTGTTTGCCCTTCTTGGTGGAAACGGTGCGGGTAAATCCACAACCCTTAAAACCTTTTTAGGGCTAATGAAACCTAGCACTGGCACAGCGTCTGTTATGGGCATGTCGGTAGCAGACAATACCAACGAAGTGCAAAAGTCGGTGGCTTATTTACCGGAGTCGGTCACGCTTTATGGTCACCTTTCAGGGTATGAAAATATTCGCTACTTTTTGTCGGTTGCCGGTGTCGAAAAAACGGACGATGCTATTCATGAAGCCCTTAAAAAAGTAGCCCTTCAAGAAAATGCTTGGCACAACACGTTGTCGAACTATTCAAAAGGAATGAGGCAGAAAACCGCCATTGCATTAGCCATTCTTCGTAATGCCCCAGTGCTGTTTTTAGACGAACCTACCTCTGGCCTCGACCCTGCTGCTATTGATGAATTTAACTCGCTGGTGTCTGAATTAGCAAACAATGGTGCCACCATATTTATGGTAACCCACGATGTGTATGGCGCTTGTCAGGTTGCGCACCGTATTGTGTTGCTAAGTAACGGCAAGCTTACTGGTTCGTTTGAACGCTCGGGCGATACGCCTATCGATACCGAAGCCGTTCACGCTGCTTTTGCAGGGCGCAAGTAATGGTTTACAAAGAAAAAAACCACATGGTAAGCAAAACAGTAAAAACCATTTGCGCTGAACAGTGGCGTTATTGGCTGCGAACCAAAGTTGCTACCACGGTGTTAATTTTGGGCAGTGTACTCACCCTAGCTGCACTTGTGGTAAATAGCTTTCATATTGAAGAGGCAGCGCACGCCAGAGAACACCTTCAACATGAAGCTGAAGAACGCTTTTTATCGCAGCCCGACAAACATCCGCACCGCATGGTGCATTACGGGCATTATGTGTTTCGTACGCCTACCCCGCTTAGCGTAATAGAACCGGGTGTAGACACGTACACAGGTAACGCAATTTTCTTAGAAGGCCACAGGCAAAACAGTGCCATGTTTGCCGAGCAGCGTCAGTCTGCAGGGCTTACCCGTTTTAGTAGCTTAACGCCAAGCTTTTTGGCGTTGGTGTTAGCGCCACTGTTTATTATTCTTATTGGCTACGGCAGTGTTTCACGGGAACGTGAAGCAGGCACACTCACTTTATTACTTACCCAAGGCGCTAGCCGTTGGCAGTTGGTGCTTGGAAAACTGGTGGCCTTAATGCTGGCTAGCGGTATTTTTTTACTGCCCTTGTTATTAGCTTGCGTGTACGTCGCCTTTTCCAATGAAAGCGCCTTAGTGGTAACGCTTTTTTGTTTAGGTTACATGCTTTATTTCTTGTTATGGGCTGTGGTGGTTACTGCCTGCTCTACGTTATTTGAAAAAAGCAGTGCCAGCTTTACCGTGCTTATCGTTATATGGATGAGCGCTTGCATATTGCTACCTAGAATGGGCAGCAGTGTGGCAACCAGTATAGAGCCCTCTATTGGCAAGTTAGAAGCCGACTTTAAAGTAGAAGAAAAACTTCGTAGCTTAGGCGATGGTCACGATGTTAACGATCCGGCTTTTGTTAAACTTAAACAAGACCTTCTCGATAAATACAATGTCGATTCGGTAGTCGACCTTCCTGTGAACTTTCGAGGCATAGTGGCGCAATATTCAGAGCAGCGCCAAGCGGTTGTCATTAATGAATTTGCAGAAAGCCGCATGCAAGAAGAACTAGCCCAAGCGCGTATTGCAAGACAGTTTGGCTGGCTTTCCCCTACCGTGGCACTGCGTTCGTTCTCTACCCTGCTTGCGGGCACCAGTATTGAAACTCACCACCGTTTTTTGCGTGAAGCCGAAATCCTACGTATGCAGTTTGTACAAGGCTTAAACAAAGTGCACGTAGAAAAGCTTGATTACAAACTTGATATGAACCGCAATGCTAGCGAAGAAGCCGCAGACAAAGCGGTAGTACAGGCCAGTAACTGGGCAGTATTGTCTGAATTTAGTTTCCAGCCCGAAGCCCCCAAAGCGCGCTTAAGCAGTGCTGCCATGTACTGTTTACAACTTCTTCTTTGGGTGGGTGTTGCTGTACTACTTCTTAATCTTGCAGTAAGGAGGCTAAACCCATGATGCGGTTTAACGATATTAAGCGCGAAGCGGGGTTTGTGTTTGCACACCGCCAATTTAAATTAACCTTGTTGGTGGTATTTCTATTAAGCACGGTAGCCTTGTGGTCGGGTCATGCTGAAATGCAGGCGCAACAAGCTACTATCGAACGCTTATTAGAAAAAGACACTGTAGAGCGTGAAGCGGTGCTTTCCCATCAAAATAGCTATGGCATGGTGGCGTATTACGCCTTTCACCTAACCTATGCGCCGCCTTCGCCCCTCGCCTTTGCTGTTGTGGGTGAACGTGATGTGTTTCCGTGGAAACATCGTATACGTATGTTAGCCCTTGAAGGGCAAATATATGAAAGCGACACCGATAACCCAGAACTAGCCTTTTTAGGGCGTTTCGATTTTGCCTTTGTAGTAAGCGTGTTACTACCGCTATTTATTATCTTGCTGCTGTACGACTTAAAAGCAAAAGAGCGTGAAGCCAGACGTTTCGACTTACTTAATGTAACGGCGCGCAATAGCCATGCGGTATGGACCTCTCGTACGCTAGTTACGCTGGTGCCGTTAGCTTTAGTTACACTTATTCCTTTTATTGCCTTTGCCATTGTACATGGCGCATCGCTACGTTCTATCTTGTTAGCGTGCGTTATTGTACTGGGTACTATAAGCGTGTGGTCTGCCATTGTATTGGCCATTGGCGCGGCGCAACGGTTTGCTAAATACAGTGCCACCCACCTTGCCTCGTTAATGTTGGGGGTATGGCTTATTACCACCGTAATAGTGCCGGTTACCGGTCATACCATTATTAATGCGGTTGTTAATACACCAGAAGGTGGCGACATTGTGCTTACACAACGTGAAGCCGTAAACGGCGCCTGGGATAAGCCGATAGGAGCCACGTGGGAAAAGTTTATTGAAACTCATCCACAGTGGGCTAATTACACGGCGTACGATCCTGAACGTGATGGTTCGTTTAACTGGAAATGGTATTACGCTTTTCAGCAAGTTGGCGATGAACGGGCAAGCGAACTTTCTAACGCTTATCAACAAGCCACCCTCAGAAAAAACCAGCTGGCAGGTTATGTGTCTTTGTTATCGCCTTCGTTGCTAACCCAGCGTTTGTTGTCGAACACCGCTAACACCAACGTGCAATCTATGATTGATTATGAAAATAAGGTGCGCGCGTTTCACGCATCGTTGCGCGAGTTTTATTACCAACAACTTTTTGCTGCGCCTGAGTTTACAGAAGCCAGCCTTAAGCAGCTTCCACAATTCACTACAACTTCACAATTTACTACAACATTTACTACAACAAGAACGAACACACAGGAAAACACCAATGAAAAATAACTGGGTGAAATCTACACTCGCCATCAGTATTGCTGCATTTTTCAATGCCCCTGCTTTTGCTCAAACAAATGACCAAAGCTCGTCTCAAAAAGACGAAGAAGCAAAGGTCGAGAAAATTACGGTACACGGCATGCACCGCGCTTATCAAGGTGCGTTTGAATACAAAGAAGTGCCTGCCGCCGCGCAAGATATCGACTTAGGCTTAATTGGTGATGCAGGTGCCATTAACTTAAATGATGCATTAGATCTTTCTGCTTCGGTAGCTAGGCAGAATAACTTTGGTGGATTGTGGAATAGTTTTGCCATTCGTGGTTTTTCTGGTGATGAAAACCTACCAAGTGGTTTCTTGGTAAATGGGTTTAATGCTGGCCGTGGCTTTGGTGGCCCTCGTGATTTGGCGGGTATCGACCACGTGGAAGTATTAAAAGGCCCTAAAGCGGCTTTATTTGGCCGTGGTGAACCTGGCGGTGCAGTTAACTTAGTGACCAAGCGCCCACAATTTGTTTCAGGTGGCGAAGTAAAAGCCACTTATGGCAGTTGGGATCAAATGCGCATTGAAGCCGACGTGCAAACGGTAGCGGGCGCAAAAGAAGATGTTGGCGTTCGCTTAGTGGGCTTTTACGAAGACGCTGAAAGCTTCAGAGATACGGTAGAAACCGAAAAGTTAGGCTTTTACCCTTCTGTTACCTGGGAATTTTCTGAAGATACCCGTATTACCTACGAGCTTGAATACACAAATCAAAAAATCCCCTTCGACCGTGGTGTTATCGCGGTGGATGGTAAGTTAGGAATTCAGCCTATTGAAACCTTCGTGGGCGACCCATCTGGCGATAGAATTACTACCGACGTGGTTGGTCACCAGCTTGAGATTTCTCACGAACTTAACGATGACTGGAACCTACTTATCGGCGCTGGCCTGCGTGACACTACCTTTGAAGGTAATGCACTAGAAACCAACTTTGCAGGGCGTCAAACCTTGTTTATCGACCCAGATCAAACCTTGCTTTCGCGCTTTAAACGCTACCGCGACTTTGAAACCGATTATGTAGTACTGCGCGGCGAAATAGCCGGTGAGTTTGATACGGGTTCAATTAGCCATCGCGTTATTATTGGTGGTGATTACGATAAGTTTGAAAACGATCAGGTTATCTTGCGCTACCGCCCATCTTATTTTTCTGGCGACACAGACATTAACGATTTGGATTTAAGCCAATATCTTGTGGTAGATATTCTTAACCCAGATTACTCGCCTGTGGCTGATGTTGAGTTGTCAGACAACTTAAACCGCCTAGAAACCCAGGAAGCATGGGGAATGTACATTCAAGACCAAGTGAACATTACCGATAAGTTTCAAGTGCGCTTTGGTGGTCGAATTGACAAATTTGAACAAGAAATTCAAAACCGCTTAAGCGATCCGGTAGCCATTACCTCGCAAGATGACACCCAATTTTCACCTCAGTTAGGTGCAGTGTATTTACTTGATGACAGCATTAGTTTTTACGCCACGTACGGTGAAGGCTTCCGTCAACTTACGGGTTCTGATTATGCAGGAAATCCGTTTGAACCAAATCAATCAGAGTCTACCGAAGTGGGTGTTAAAACCGACCTAACGTCGTTCTTTAACAACGTTCGCGGCGACATCACTCTGTCTATCTTCAATATCGATCAAAGCAATATTTTGGTGTTCGATAGCAGCGATGAAGCGTCTGACGGTTTCTTTTTAACCCCTGGCGGTGAAGCGCGCAGTCGTGGTGTTGAACTAGATATTAACGCTGAGTTCAGCAATGGCATTGCGTTGTGGGTGTCTTACGCTTATATCGATGCAGAAAGTACTAACGATGCGGCTGACGCTAACTTTGTGGCGGCTATTGAAGCGGGCGACCCGCTAATTAACGTGCCTGAAAATCAGCTTAGCGTTCAAGTAGGCAAAAGCCTTACGGTTTCAGATATGCCGGTGCGCTTAGGCACTGGTTTGTTGTACGTAGATGAGCGTTTAGGCCAAACAGCAACAGACTTCTATTTACCTAGTTACACTACCGTGCGCGCATTTGCGCAAATTGAACCGGTTGAAAACTTAGTGGTACGTGCAGAAGTAGACAACCTTTTCGATAAAGAGCACTACACCAACTCTTTTGCCGATGTATGGGTTGAGCCAGGTGCACCGCGCCGCTTTAGAGTGTCGGCGTCTTACCGTTTCTAGGCTACTTAGTGAAAAGCTTTGTAGTAAAAGCGAGAAAAGACGGCTGTAATGGAAAATGGTAATAGCGTGTTGTTAATTCAACCGCTATAACGTAACCGCTCTCATTACAGCTCCATCAGTTGATAAATGACGTAGATAAGCTATGTTTCCCTTATGCTTGTTTACGTCATTTTTTTATGTGTTGAAAACCAAAAGCTCAGCTTATCGATTTGTTTTCGACTTAGGTTATCGACTAGGCGTAGATTGCACTTTTAAGTTGTAGTCTTTCGCTATGCCCTCAACAATGCGGGTTAAACCCACTATCTCGCCTTGGTCATTCTTACTCCATGTGCAAGTAAGCGTGCTGGTGCCTTTGCGAAGTTTGCCCTGCCAGCTTTCATGGCTTACATCTAGTTCGCCTCTAGCATCAGTTAATTCCCAGCCTTTATCTTTAAAGTCAAAAACAATAGTGGCAAACCTTTCGCCTGGGATAGCCTCAATAATTTTTAAGTCTTTACGCTGAAATTTAGAAGCAATTAGTGCACGCCGAATGTTAGTCAATAAGCCCACGTTAATCCTTTATAGTAATGGTCGAAGCTGCGGTTTTTAGTCTGAGCTGCCGCTCATATCAGCGCTGCGGCTCACTATAGGCGCTACGGCTAATGGGATAACAACCCAGTTCATCGACATCTACATTTAACTACTTTTTAACATGCTTTGCCAATTACTGCTACTTTGCCTTTTATTAGTAGTGTCCAGCGGGTGTACTTCTCTCCTAAATTAGGCTTCCCTAAACGAAGCTTCGTTTAACACAGCTTAGTTAAACTAAGCTTTGCGCATTTTAATAACCAACCAAATACCGCCTAATGTCATTAAAGAGGCAACCATAATTTGTACGCTAATGGCTTCGGCAAGAAACGCCCAGCCCATGAGCGTAGCAATAACCGGAACACTTAACTGAACGGTGGCAGCTGTTGTCGATTGAATTAAAGGTAATGCCTTGTACCAAATGGCATAGCCACAACCAGATGCCACTATTCCAGATGCCAGCGCAAATAACACCCCATCGTTGCTCCATTGCCAGGTATCGGTCACCCATAACCAAACAATTAAAGGCAGGGAAAGTAGCGTGGCATATAAAAAATTACCCGCCGTTAGCAATAAGGGCGCATTACTCTTTTTACCTAGTAAAGAATAAAAACCCCATGCAATACCGGCGCTTATCATTAATAAAGCTGAAAACAATGGTGGCGCACTAGCCCCTGGAAGCAGCAAGATAACTAAGCCTGCAAAAGCCAGTAAAAACCCTAGCCACTGAAACGAAGCAAAGCGTTCGCCTTTTAATAAGCCCACTGAAATCATAGTGAGCTGCACCGCCCCAAACAATAGCAACGCGCCTGTGCCTGTCGACATCGAGATATACGCATAAGAAAATGCAATAGCATAAACAAATAGGCTTAACGCCCCTGCTATTGATGCTTGTTGTTTAATTGCTGCTATTGGGCTGGTGTTCGTCGCCGCGTTGTTTGTGCCCGCCGCAGCGCTGTCTATTCCCGTAGCGCTTTGGCCAATTTTACTATTTGCTAACAATGAACGGCGGGCAGTAAAGGCCACTAAAAGGGCTAAGCACAATGCGCCACTGGCTAAGCGTATTGTGGTGAAAAGACCCGGGTCGATATCGGTATTAGCCAATGCCATTCGGCATAATAACGAATTGGCCGCAAACGCCAGCATGGCAATACACACTAATCCGTACGGGTTACCCATTCGTTTTCTCCAGCAGCGTATACATAAAAGCCCTTTTTATAATGATGATAATTTTATAGCGTTTAGTTGTGCACTTAGCATTATATAAAATGCACAAAGCTCTTTTTGAACAAGGCTATTTTAAATAAAGCGTTGTTTAATCAAAGCTATGTTAATCAAAGCCCTGTTAATCAAAGCGTTGCTTAATTTACCTTTTTACAGACAAAAGAAAAGGACCGCAATGGGTCCTTTTTTCGTTCAATCTTTACATTAGTATGTAAGTTACAGTGAAACACCTAAGCGTTCTGCAACTTCAATGTAAGTTTCAACTACCGAGCCTAGGCCTTGTCTGAAACGGTCTTTATCCATCTTCTTGCGGGTTTCTTTGTCCCACAAGCGGCAACCGTCAGGGGTAAATTCATCACCTAAAACAATGTTGCCATCAGGATCAACACCGAATTCAAGTTTGTAATCTACTAGCAACATGCCTGCTTCATCAAACAGCGATTTAAGTACGGCATTTACTTTAAACGTTAACGACTTCATTTCAGCAATTTGCGCTTCAGTCGCCCAACCAAATGACACAATATGATAATCGTTAATCATAGGGTCGTGCAGTGCGTCGTTTTTAAGGAAGAATTCAAACACAGGCGGTGCCAACGTTTGCCCTTCTTCTACACCAAGACGACGAACCAAAGAACCAGCCGCTAGGTTACGAACAACACATTCCACTGGGATCATGTCTAGCTTTTTAACTAAAGATTCAGTGTCAGAAAGCAAGGCTTCTACTTGCGTAGCAATACCCGCTTCTTCAAGTTTAGTCATAATAAAATGGTTAAACTTGTTATTCACTTCGCCTTTACGGTCTAGCTGTTCAATTTTTTCACCATCGAAAGCTGATGTGTCGTTTCTGAAATGCAGAATTAACTTATCGCTGTCATCGGTAAAATACACAGTTTTTGCTTTACCGCGGTAAAGCTCGTCACGTTTTTCCATTCTCAGTCTCAATTATATATCAAGGTTATCTTCTGACATGACCTCGGCAAATGCGCCGTAAAGGTCTGAAACCTGATTGGCTTCAAAAGGTTCGCTTTCATTATTCATGAAAGTCACTGAACTGCGTCTCTCACCGGCACGTGAAACTTTTAAACGGTAGTCACCTTTTTCAAGTAACTCGTTGTCGCTAGAGAACAAGCCGCCCCACCAACCCGTGTCACTACCATTATAGGTAACAAACAGTAAGCCGTTTGATTTGTCTAAATCTTTTACGTCGAAACCAAGTTTACGCAATACTAG
>TARA_R110002126_G_scaffold291763_2_pt1 | contig 21734 bp, 23 predicted proteins | sample TARA_R110002126 | Tara Oceans TARA_R110002126 (sample SAMEA4397536) | marine metagenome | biome: Polar Biome; feature: [DCM] deep chlorophyll maximum layer (ENVO:01000326); material: water (ENVO:00002006), including particulate matter (ENVO:01000060) such as... | depth 30 m
AATAAAAACTTACTTAACCAACTCAATTCTATCTTCTTTTAAGACGATTAATTTTTGTCGATACAGGTTTCCAACCGCTTTTTTAAATGCTTTTTTGCTCATTTTAACATGAAAACGAATTGAATCTGGTGAGCTTTTATCTGTTAACATTAAAAAACCTTCTCTACTGTTTTTTAGCTTTTCTAATACTTTATCAACATCTGAGTCGATTACATTTCTAAAACCTTGTGGACGCAACGAAACATCTATCTTACCATCTTCACGAATATTTTTGATATAACCGGTAACTTCCATATTCTCCTCTAACTCCTGAAAAACCTCACTTCTAAACAATAATCCATCGAACTCTTCATTTATTAAAACAGTATACCCTAAACCCGTTTCTGTTTCAATAATTAAGTTTACTTTATCTCCTTCTTTAAAGTTATAATCGTTCTCATTTAAACTGTTTTCTCCTTCTTGTAAATCCATTATTTTATAAATTTAAAATAGTCTTTTAAAATTGTGTCGTTTTGTGCGCTTGGTGTAAAAATTTCTAAGATTTTTGGTTGTGCTGATTCTTTATAAAAACCCACCAATGCTTGCTGAACAGTTGTTGTAGAAAATGCTTGTTGGTATTCAAAACCATACATTTTACTCAAATACTCCGCTGTTAAACAATGTGGAGTTTCAAAATAAACTGCTGCATTTGTAGTTGATGGCCCTGGGATAATTTTAAAAATTCCTCCACCAGAGTTATTTATGAGAATTATTCTAAAACTGTTTGGAATATTTTTATTCCAAAGGGCATTAGAATCGTAGAAAAAACTTAAATCTCCAGTAACACAAATAGTTTGTTTGTTATTTGCAAAAGCGGCTCCAATTGCGGTTGATGTACTCCCATCAATTCCACTTGTTCCTCTATTACAATATACGCCAACTGTTTTATTTATCGTAAATAATTGTGCATATCTAATAATTGCACTATTACTTATTTGCAACTGACTGTTGTTTGGCAGACTTTCTAAAACTTGCTCAAAAACTTTAAAATCAGAATGAATTATTTTTGATAAATAATCCGCATGTTTTACTCTTCTTTGATCTCTTTTGGCCAACCATTTTGGTTGATAATTACTTTCTGATTTGGAAATTTTTGTATTAAAATTACTAAAAAAATTATTCGGATTCGTTTGAATAAACTCCGACAAACAAAAATACGTATTCGTTGCTTTTCGTTCATCAATATCCCAATGGTGTTTTGGCGAATACGATCTTAAAAATTTCTTGACACGTTTAGAAATAATCATTCCTCCAAACGTAATAAGTATATCTGGTTGTAAACGAACAAAATCGTCATCATCTAAAGAAAAAATTAATTGATCTATAGAATCGATTGCTTTGTTATGGTGCAAATTAGAAGTGGTTTCTGTAAAAATTAATACAGAATTATCATCTGCATACAAATCTATTAATTGATGTAATTCGTCATCGGGATAATTTACCCCAACCAAAATCATTTTTTTCTGAGCTTCATTCCAAATTTTAGATAAATTCTCATAATCTATATTCGAATTATCTAAAAAGCTCGAAGATATTTTAGGAAAATGAAACTCTTTTAAAACATCAACAATTTCATACAAAGGCTCATCGAAAGGAACATTTATGTGAACTGGCCCTTTTTGAGCACTGGCTGTTTGTAAAGCTTCGCCAATCAATTGAGAATTTCTCGAAATAAATTTTGGGTTCTCAATTAAATTAGCGGAAAATAAAATATGATTCTCAAACACGTTTTCTTGACGAATGGTTTGTCCATCGCCAATATCAATTAAATGTTTGGGTCTATCAGCCGAAATAACCACTAACGGAATGTTACTATAAAAAGCCTCTGCAATTGCAGGATAATAATTTAACAGTGCAGAACCAGATGTGCACAAAATAGCCACTGGCTTCTGTTTTTGTTGCGCAATACCCAACGCAAAAAATGCCGCACAGCGTTCATCGACAATACTTAAGGTTTCTATTTCTGAATGATTAGAAAAACCAATGGTCAATGGTGCATTTCTAGATCCTGGAGAAATAACAACAGTATCAATATCAAATTGATAACAAGCTGAAATTACGATTTGCGCGAGTTCTTTTTTTGGAAAAACGGCCTCTCCTAACCTCTCCAACGGAGAAGAAATCTTATTGGAAATCTTTATGTTTGTTTCTTTACTCAAAAAAAATCGTTGTTTTACTAAAATTCACCAAACAAGTCTAGCCCTGATTGCAATGACATCCTTTTTGCTTTTTCAGCAAAAAGATATAATGAAAAGCAGGAAATAGCTTCTAATTATTTTTCATCTTTTAATTGCGTTCAGATTTTTCCCCTTTGGGGAATTAAAGGGGCTAATTTCCTTTTTGATAATCTGCTAAAAACTTCGCTAAACCACTATCTGTTAAAGGGTGTCTTAACAATCCTTCAATTGCACTTAAAGGACCTGTCATAACATCAGAACCTAATTTTGCACAATCTACAATATGCATTGTATGACGCACAGATGCTGCTAAAATTTGAGTTTCAAAATTATAATTGTCATAAACCGTTCTTATTTCTGATATCAAGTTTAATCCGTCTGTAGAAATATCGTCTAAACGTCCTATAAATGGAGAAACATAGGTTGCCCCAGCTTTTGCTGCTAATAATGCTTGACCAACAGAAAACACTAGAGTAACATTGGTTTTAATTCCTTTTGATGAAAAATATTTACACGCTTTAACTCCATCTTTAATCATTGGTAATTTTACCACAATCTGCGGGTTTAAAGCTGCTAAAGCCTCTCCTTCTTTTACCATTCCATCAAAATCTGTAGAAATTACCTCAGCGGAAACATCGCCATCAACCAATTCACAAATCGTTTTGTAATGATTTATAATATTTTCTTGACCTGTAATGCCTTCTTTTGCCATTAAAGACGGGTTTGTAGTTACACCATCTAAAATACCTAAAGCCTGTGCTTCTTTAATTTGCTCTAAATTTGCTGTGTCTATGAAAAACTTCATTTTTTTAATATTATGATTAATTTAAAGCAAAGATACTTACATTCACAACTTAAAGAGAAAAAATATTTACAAGTTTTACTGTTAACAACAAAAAACAAATCAATTTTGATCTTTTTATTTTATCAAATTAAACTTTTTGAAGTTTTTCGTATCTAAATTACAGAATTCCTTTTTTAAAGTTTCAAAAAATATTCTTGAATGAAAACTTATTATTACCTCATATTTCTTGTTTTTTTATCACTATTATTTGCATGTGAAACTGTAAACTCAGAAGAAGGTATTGAAGGTACAATTTTGTGTGATTTATCTGAATTGGGTCTTTCCTCATCAAACAATGTAGTTATTCAAAATAATGCTGAATCAGCTATATGGAGAGGAAGTTACGCTGAAAATACCGTGAAAATTAATTTTACCATTGATCTTAATGACAATAATACGACTGAAACATTAACTTTTGTTTTTAACAAAATAGACGATTGCCTGCAAATAGATTATGGCTATGAATTTTACAATGGCAGTACCGCAGATATTAGTGCGATCACTCAAGTTTCTGTTTTAGCGGTATCTATACAAAATTGGGAAATTGATAAAAATTTTAGTGGACAAATAACCTATAGAGATCATCACGATAAATTTATTAAAACACTTGATTTTTGGGTTGATTTTACGATTAATGATTATGTTCCAGAAACTACAAATTACACCTATTTTTCTAATTGCTTTGCTGATAAACTGCCAATAGATATTGATTTAGATAATGATGGGATAACAGACTATACCATAATTGCAGACGAAGTGGTTGACTTTGCAAATAAACCAAACTTTATAGCGTATAACATTAAATTAATTTCTATCGATGAAGAAATTAATGAAATTCTCTCACCAAGAGGCGTTGGCATTCCTTTTCCTGTGCTATTTGAGCCTCCTTTTTCTTCAAACAATACTCGAAGTTATGCCGCAAATAAATTTAATTCTATAGATGTAAGAAATTCGCTTGATGTTTTTTATGAATTTGACGCACCTTATGAAAATTACAACTTTTTTCTTCAAAACAGTTTAACGTATAAAAAGGAATTCGAGAACAATATAGACGACTATTATGCTGTTAAATTGATTAGAAATAACGAAAATTTTTATGGTTGGATTAAAATTGATTTTAATGCTTTAAATTGCGATATTGCCGTTCTTGACACTTATTTAAGTCCAAACGCAGAAGAACATATCAATATAGAAAATTAAAGTTTGTAATGATTCATTAGCAACTTTTCATAGACTCTGTCTGGCAATATTCTTTTTAAAACAATTGAAAACTTCTGCATAAAATCGCCCACCTTATAATGTACTTTAGGCTTTTTATTGTTGATAATTTTATAGACTGCTTTAGCCATTTCTTTAGGATGCATTCCTTTATCTACGTGCGCATCCATTAAATCTAAATTTTCTCGGTATTTTTCTTGGTAAGCAGAATTATCGAAAACCGGCGTGTGATACCTACCTGCAGCAATATTAGTTGCAAAATCTCCTGGAGCAACGGTTACAACATTAATTCCGAAACTTTTTACCTCCATACTTGCAGCTTCAGTAATCAATTCTAAAGCACCTTTTGAAGCAGAATATATACTTCTAAAAGGCAACCCCATATAACCTGCAATTGAAGTTACGTTAATAATAGTACCTGATTTTTGATTTCTCATTATTGGCAAAACAGCTTTCATAACATCAATAGCACCAAAAAGATTGGTATTAAAAACAGCTTTCATTTCATTTGTTGGTGTATCTTCTAAAGGGCCTGTAATTCCCATTCCTGCATTATTTACCAATACATCTAGTCTACCTTCTTTTTGTATGATAAAATCTACAGCAGTTTTAATGGTATCTGCCTGTAAAACATCTAAAGCTATTAATTCAAAAGAATAATCTTGAGTGTTTTTAGGGTTTCTACTAGTTCCAAAAACACGATATCCTTTTTCTTGTAAAAAAGAGGCAATCGCCTCTCCTATCCCAGAAGATGCGCCCGTAACTAAAACTACTTTAGACATTAAGTTTAATTAAATGAAAATAAAAATATTTAAGTATAATACAAATATGATAAAAGTATATGAAGATATCTAAATTTAGGGCACAAAAAATGGCAAGCTATCTACATCACACTGCTACAACCTAATACCCTTGCTGTGTTCCCACCCTGGGGGATTCAAAGGGAGCTAGTTGTGTAGGACTTGCCACTGCAAATTTACAATCTATTTTTATTCTAGCAATTAAAAAAATATTAAAATTTGTGTAACATAATTAATACATTGATTACTAATAAGATGTTTTTGGTGAATTACACAAAACGACCAAAATGAAAAACATATATTTGTATAACTAACTAAATTTTTAAACAATGGAAAATCAAGCAAATAGTAAAAGTATTATTTTAAATTATGGCTTATACTTAGGTATTGCATCAGTTTTTGCAGGCTTAATAAAGTATGCAACAGGCAACCTTTATGTAACAGAATTTTATTCTGCTATAGTTGGTGTTGTACTCCTAATAGTATTTGTTATTTTAGGTATCAAAAAATTTAAATCGGCCAATAGTGGTTTCATGTCTTTTGGTCAAGGAGTTAAAGTTGGCATTGGGCTTACAATGGTTGCTACACTTATTGTTATTGTGTATTATGTATTGCTTTCTACCATAATTGAACCCGATTTTATAACAAACTCTATTGAGGCTCAAAAAGTAATGCTTGCAGATTCGTTTGGAATGACTGAAGGTCAAATAGAAGAAGCTACTAAAAATTCTGAAGATAATTTTTACTTAAGTTTATTTGGAGGCGCTATTATCTGGAACTTATTTTTAGGAGGAATTACTTCTTTAATCTGTGCAGCAGTTATGAAACAAACAGAAGAAGAAACATACTAAAATATAAAGTTTGATGTTCAATAATTCATAAAATCGTAACTTTGGTTTTTGAATTTTAAACTTTGGGCCAATTATATGGAAATATCGGTAGTAATACCACTTCTTGACGAAGAAGAATCTTTACAAGAATTACACGATTGGATTGCAAATGTTATGCAATCCAATCGTTATTTATATGAAATTATTTTCATTGATGATGGCAGTACAGACAATTCTTGGCATATTATTGAGGAATTATCCGCTAAAAACAGGGCGGTAAAAGGTATTCGTTTTCTAAAAAATTACGGTAAATCTCAAGCTTTAGATGCCGGTTTTGAGTTAGCACAAGGTAATATTGTTATTACTATGGATGCCGATTTACAAGACAATCCCGAAGAAATACCTGAATTATACAATCTAATTATTGATAAAAAATTAGATTTAGTGTCTGGCTGGAAAAAGAAACGCTATGACAATCTTATCACTAAAAATATTCCTTCAAAATTATTTAATGCAGCCGCAAGAAAAACTTCTGGATTAAAATTACACGATTTTAATTGCGGATTAAAAGCGTATAAAAATGAAGTGATAAAAACAGTAAAAGTTAGTGGAGAAATGCACAGATACATTCCTGTTTTAGCCAAAAATGCAGGTTTTACTAAAATCGAAGAAAAAGTAGTACAACATAAAGCTAGAAAATATGGCGTAACAAAATTTGGTATGGACAGATTTATAAACGGATTTTTAGATTTAATTACCATTTCATTTTTATCAAAATTTGGTAAAAGACCCATGCACTTTTTTGGTCTTTGGGGAACTTTTATGTTTTTATTTGGCACAACTACTGCATTTTATATTGGTGCCTACAAGTTATATAAAGTATATAATGGCATCAAAACCATATTAGTAACCAACAACCCTTGGTTTTATATTGCCTTAACCTCTATGATTTTAGGAACACTATTATTTTTAGCAGGTTTTTTAGGCGAACTCATTATAAAATCTAAAGGTGATGAAAAACACTATACAATAAAGGAAAAACTAAATTTCTAAATGTATATTTGTAATTCAAAAAAAAATCAACGAAACGTATTCAATTTTAATTTTACTACACTATGAACGATATTTTAGAAAAAGCAAAACAATGGTTATCACCAAACTTTGATGCTGAAACTCAAACTGAAATTCAACAATTAATCGATAATAATCCTGATGATTTAGCAGACAGATTCTATAAAGATATGGAATTTGGTACTGGAGGAATGCGTGGAACAATGGGCGCAGGAACGAACAGAATAAACAAATATACGTTAGGGAGAGCTACTCAAGGCTTATCGAATTACTTAATAGAAAATGTAACTAAAGAACAATTGAGTGTAGTTATCGCTTACGATTGTAGACATAATAGTAAAAAGTTTGCAAAAGTAGTCGCAGATGTTTTATCTGCAAATAATATAAAAGTTTTCTTATTTGAAGATTTAAGAGCAACGCCAGAATTATCTTTTGCAGTGCGTCATTTAGGATGCGATGCTGGTATCGTTTTAACCGCATCTCACAATCCGCCAGAATACAATGGTTATAAGGTGTATTGGGCTGATGGTGGACAAATTGTACCTCCTCATGATAGTGGAATTATCAATAAAGTAAATGCTTTAGATTATGCTGAAATCAAGTTTGATGCAAACGAAGATTTAATAGAAGTAATCGGTGCTGAGGTTGATAAAGTTTTTATTGAAAACTCAGTAAAAAACGGTTCATTATCTCCAGATATCGATAGAAAAAACTTAAAAATAGTATTTACTTCATTACACGGAACGTCAATTATGTCTGTCCCTGATGCTCTAGCAGAAGCGGGTTACACAGATGTGCATATTGTAGAAGAGCAAAGAAAGCCAGATGGTGATTTTCCGACGGTAAAATCTCCAAATCCAGAAGAACCAGAAGCTTTAGCAATGGCAACAAAACTGGCGAATGAAATTGGTGCAGATATTGTTATTGGTACAGATCCTGATTGTGATCGATTAGGTGTTGCTGTTCGAGATACTGATGGTAATATGAAGTTAATGAACGGTAACCAAACTATGGTGGTTATGACCGACTTTTTATTACGTAAATGGAAAGAAGAAGGCAAATTAAATGGTAAACAATTTGTAGGCTCTACAATAGTTTCTACAGAATTGGTAAATGATGTTGCTGCCAATTATGGCGTTGACACCAAAGTAGGATTAACAGGATTTAAATGGATTGCCAAAATGGTAGAAGATTTTCCTGAGCTTGATTTTATTGGAGGTGGAGAAGAAAGTTTTGGGTATATGGTTGGCGATTTTGTTCGTGATAAAGATGCAGTTACTGCTACACTTTTGGCTTGTGAAGTTGCTGCGTATGCAAAGCAAAGTGGCAGTTCGTTTTATGAAGAACTATTAGATATCTATGTTAAAAACAGTTTTTACAAAGAACATTTAATTTCTATAACCAAAAAAGGTATGGATGGTGCTGCAGAAATTCAACAAATGTTGAGTGACATGCGTAACAATCCAATCACAGAAATTGATGGAGAAAAAATAGAATCACTTTGTGATTATGATGCAGCTACTAAGAAAAATTTAATTACTGGTGATGTTACAAACATTGATTTACCGAAATCTAATGTTTTAATTTATCAAACTGAATCTGGCACCAGAATTGCTGCAAGGCCAAGTGGAACAGAGCCTAAAATAAAATTTTATTTCAGTGTTAACGGTTCTTTAGACGCTACTGAAAATGCAGAAAAAGTAGAAGCCGAATTAGATGCTAAGATTCAACGAATTATCAAAGAGATGAAGTTAAATTAATGAGTCACTTTAAGGACATTCTTAAATATGAAAGAGAATATAGAAAGTTTACACTTTTAAATATTCTCTTTAATATTTTTTACGCAATATTTAATGTTTTATCGGTACTAGCCTTTATTCCTGTACTAAATATTTTATTTGGCGTAAAAAAAGCGGTTTCAAAAAAACCTATTTACGAGGGCGTTACCAATTTAGGTGCTTATTTAGAAGGCAGTTTTAATCATTATATATCAAATAAAGTTGATCAAGAAGGGCAAATAAATGTGTTATTATTTATCTGCTTATTATCGCTTTCATTATTCTTTTTCAAAAATTTGTTTCGCTATTTGGCATCTTATGTAATTACATTTTTAAGAACAGGTATTGTAAAAGATTTACGAGATAACTTATATCGTAAAATCGTAGAATTACCGATTTCTTACTTTACAGAAAAGAGAAAAGGAGACATTATTGCACGCATGACTGCTGATGTGCAGGAAGTAGAAAACTCAATTTTAACATCAATCGAAACTTTGGTTAGAGAACCTTTAACCGTGGTTATTTCTATTAGTATCATGCTTTTTATAAGTGTAGAATTAACCTTATTTGTTTTTATTCTTTTACCTGTTTCAGGCTTTATCATTTCATCAATCAGTAAAAAATTAAAATCACAATCTGTAAAGGCTCAAAAAGAAACCGGTACATTTTTGTCTTTTATAGAAGAAACGTTAACAGGTTTACGAGTAATAAAAGGTTTTAATTCAGAAAAAATTATTGAACGAAAGTTCAATGAATCTACTTCCACTTTCAGAAAGTTAATGACAAGTGTTTTCCATAGACAAACTTTGGCATCACCAATGAGTGAGTTTTTAGGATCTGCTACAATTATTACCATTTTATGGTATGGAGGAACGGATGTTTTAGAAAATACAAGTTCTTTAGAAGCTGGAAAATTTATGGGTTATATTGTGCTGTTTTACACGGTTTTAAACCCCATAAAATTAATTACCACTACCTTTTACAACATTCAAAAAGGAGAAGCTTCTGCAGAACGAATTATGCAAGTTTTAAATACTGAAAACAGTATTAAAGACAAACCTAATGCTACCATTAAAACCGATTTTAACGATAAAATTGAATTTAAAAACATCTCTTTTAAATATAAAGATGAGTATGTTTTAAAAGATTTTTCTCTAACGATTAAAAAAGGAGAAACTGTTGCTTTAGTTGGACAATCAGGTAGCGGAAAATCCACCTTAGCCAATTTAATAACCCGATTTTACGATGTAAATAAAGGTGATATTTCTATTGATGGCATCAACATAAAAGACATCACAAAAAAGTCTTTACGTGATTTAATGGGTATTGTAACACAAGACTCTATTTTATTTAATGATACTGTTGAAAACAACATTAAATTAGGAACAGAAAATGCTACTGAATCCGAAATTTTAGAAGCATCTGAAATTGCAAATGCTAATGAATTTATTCAGAATTTACCAGAAAAATTCAATACAAATATTGGCGATGGTGGCGGCACACTTTCTGGAGGACAAAAACAACGGTTATCTATTGCAAGAGCGGTTTTAAAGAATCCGCCTATTATGATTTTAGACGAAGCTACCTCTGCTTTAGATACTGAATCTGAACAATTGGTGCAAGTTGCTCTTGAAAAAATGATGCAAAACAGAACTTCTTTAGTCATTGCGCACAGATTATCTACCATTCAAAAAGCAAATAAAATTGTGGTAATGAAAAAAGGAAAAATTGTAGAGCAAGGTAAACACGATGAGTTGCTCTTAAAAAAGGGAGAATATTTTAAATTAGTAACTATGCAAAGTTTGAGTTAAAATGAATGTTGTTTTAAAAAAATTAAACACGTTTAAAAATAATTCGTTTCAAACACCAAAAAGTGTTTTCTTATTTGGTTTGTTTTTTGCTTTTGCAGTAACGTTAAAAGAGGTTAATAGTTCTTCTTACAATAACTTTCTAATTATCCTTTATAGTACTTTTGATTTTTGGCAAGGTATTGATCCATATGCTGATTGGCATCATTTAGATTTAAAAGGAAGACCTTTAGGAGTATTTATATATCTTCCTCTTTTCTCGGTATTGTTTACGCCTTTTATGATTTTCCCGGCTTGGATTGGGGCTTTTTTATGGAATTTTTTTACGTATTCCTTATTTTATAAATCAATTTTTAGTTTACCTGAAAAGTATCATTTTAAAGATAAAAAGTTCATCTTTTTTATTACCTGCTTACTGTTATTTGCTACAATGTTAAGTATGCAATTTAACCCAATTGTTGCTGCAATATTTCTATTTTCATACACAGCGTTAGAGAAAAAAAACTACTTTTTAGCAATTTTGTTAATCTCAATTTCTGGACTTACAAAAGTGTATGGCATCATTCAATTCTCTATGTTTTTATTTTATCCCAAATTTTGGAGAAATGCAATATATAGTATACTTACGATGTTGGTTTTAGCCGCAGTTCCGTTAATTAGATATACGCCAATTGAACTCTTGGCATTATTAGAATCTTGGAAAGAAGCGATTACTTTTCATTCTACAAAACAAGGAGGTTTTTACAGTATTTATAGACCTTTTTTTCAAATTAGTGACGGTATAGGAAATTATGCAACATTAATTTCTGCCGTTATTTTTTTACTACTCGTAGGATTATTACTCATCAAATTAAAAGATTTTAAGGCTTCATTTTCAAAAAGAGCAGAATATTTAGGGATTTTAATGAGTTGGGCTATTCTATTTAGTGTTGGCTCAGAGTTACACACCTATGTAATTGCCATGACTGGTTATGCAATTTGGTATGTTAATAATTCAACTACTAAAATTGATCGTATGTTACTTTGGATCAATTTTTTCTTGTTAGCCGTTTTTCCTATCGATATTATTGTGCCAACTTTTATATCAAAAGTAATTTTAGGCAAATTACATCTTGGAATTATTGTATTTTCTATTACCTGGTTTATAATGGTGTATAAAACCTTTTTTGTGAAATCAGAAAGTACAAATGAGGTAATCCTTAGTTAAAACAATAGAAATTGATTAACTATGAGATTTAATCCCTTTTAACCAAGCGTTTAATAAATTCATTTCGGCTGCCCCTACCAATTCTAAATCAATTAATTTTTGGTAGCATAGTATCATGTTATTTGCAATATGCTCTACACCTTCTTTTAAATCCAACTCATTAAGAGATTTCATGATTCGTAAATTATTACTGTATCCCGAAATTTCATCATTAAAATCATTCATTAAATTATGTTCATTTCGTTCTTGCCAAACAGTACTTTGATGAAATAAAATAGGCCAACCACAAGTCCAAGAAATGCGTTGTGCCACAAAAGAACGCCAAATATCTGTCATTCTAAAACTGCAGTAAGAAGGTAAGTATAACAATGGAAAAGCTTCTTTAAACCAAGTCGTATTTTGACTGTTAAAAGGACAAATTGAATTCTTACCAAGTGCAATACTATTTGCCTTATTAAAAGTTATTGGCAAAGGTAAAGTTAATCTGTAAATGGCATCTACATCTGGGTTTTCATCTGCTAAACCTTGCTGAATTGGGCTACTAATAACAACTTGATTTTCTAAAGCCGGTAATTTTTCCTGAAGATTTTCAAGCGCAAATCCCCTCGGCCATATCTGAACATCTGTAAAATATTTGTAAACATTTACCCAACTTTTATCATTTAGTAGATGTGCTTTTACAGCTCTTGTTCTATCTTCCCAAAAACTATCTAAAGGTAAATTATCATCATCAGTTTCTATAATAACTTCTGCTCCTTTAGCAATAGCAATTAAATATCCTAAATTTTTACGAGCATAATGTTTTAAAGGCAACTCTTTAACCAATTCAAAATCTAGTGCTTCTTGTCTTTCTACTGAATAAAAATCACACCCTTCAATGTTAAATTCTTTTGGGCTTTTTGTATCTCCAATTACAATAAATGGCAAACCTCTTTTTGATGTTTCTTCAGCAAATTGATTTAAAACTGGGTGCTCTTGATTTGCAATTGATGTAATTATTAAAAATGTATTTTTCATATTTTTTTATAATGAAGGAGATTGAGATTTTAAACGAAGTAAAAAGTAATGAAACAAAACATCGAATGAATTGTAAATTGCTTTTTTAGAAACACTTGGCGATGGAGCTCTATAATGGATAGGTATTTCTGCATATCTACTTTCGCGAAGTAAGTAACGCAATTCTGTTTGATAAAAATGAGCCTTAGATAATAAACCACGTTCTAAAAATTTGGCAACAATATGGGAATGAAACCCTTGATAACCAGAGGTCATATCATACATTTTCGTTCCTAAAAGCAGGTTAGAAAGGATCGTTCCGAATCGTGATAGAAAAGTACGTTTCCATGTAGAATCCCAAATTGAGCCACCATTTATAAATCTACTTCCAAAAGCACATTCATTTCCTTCATTCAAAACTCTTAAAAACATTGGCAACGCTTTTGGATCGTGAGATAATCCGGCATCCATTTCTATAATAATATCATGCCCATTATTTAGAGCTTCTTCATACCCCCTGAGATAGGCATCAACAACATTTTTATTTTCTGGTGCCCAAACTGTTACAAATCTATCATCTTGACCAGATAATATTTTAGACATTTTTAAGGTATCATCAGTAGAAACATTGTCAATAATAAAATAAACTTTGCCACAGTTTAATTGATCTAATACTTGAGTTAAAGAATTTATAAATTCATTAAAATTTTCCTGTTCATTCGCCATTGGAATAATGACTCCGAAATTAAATATCATTAAGATTCTATTTATAAGTATTAATTATATTTCATAAAATTTACGCTCAAAATAAGCATAATTTTTATCATCTAATTCGCAAATATATTATCTTATTCTCGAAATATTTTAAGAAATCAACTTTTTGTTATTTTTTTTAAAATACTATAAAAGTAAGGGTAACTTCAAAATAATGTTAATCCTAAAGAAACACCTTTTTCAATCATAAAATCAAACGAAGCTTTGTGTTCATTTGGTATTTTACCATCTAAAATAGCTTCTTTTATGGCTTCTTTTATTTGACCGATTTCGCGACAAGGTTTTAAGTTAAAAGCCTGCATGATTTCTTCGCCTGTAATTGGCGGTTGAAAATTACGTACTTTATCTCTTTCTTCTACTTCTTTAATTTTAGAACGCACCAACTCAAAATTTTGATGGTATCTTTTAAATTTCTTTGGATTTTTAGTCGTAATATCTGCTTCACAAAGGGTCATTAAATCATCAATATCTTCACCTGTATCAAAAACCAATCGTCTTACTGCTGAGTCTGTAACTTCGCTTGCCAACACAATAGGTCTTGAGCTTAATAGCACCATTTTCTGAACAAATTTCATCTTGTTATTTAATGGCATTTTTAATCGTTTAAAGATTTTATATACCATTTTTGAACCCACAAATTCGTGCCCGTGAAACGTCCAACCTACTTTTTTCGAAAATCTTTTTGTTGGTGCTTTACCTATATCATGTAAAAGTGCAGCCCATCTTAACCAAACATCTTCTGTATTTTCGGCTATATTATCTACAACTTCTAAAGTGTGATAAAAATTGTCCTTATGCTTTTGTCCTTCTACTTCTTCAACCCCTTTTAAATCGATTAGTTCTGGTAAAATTTGAGGCAATAATTTTGTTTCTTCTAACAACAAAAAACCTGTCGAGGGTTTTGGTGATGCCAAAATTTTATTTACCTCGTCAATAATTCGCTCTCTGGTAATTATTTTTAATCGATGTGCATTTTTAGCAATTGCAGACAGCGATGCTGGTTCGATTTCGAAATTTAATTGTGATGCAAATCTTATAGCTCGCATCATCCTTAAAGGGTCATCTGAATAGGTTACATCTGGATTTAAAGGTGTTTTTATTGTCTTGTTTTCTAAATCATAAATTCCGTTAAACGGATCTAATAATTCTCCAAAACTATTTTCATTTAAGCTTAAGGCCAACGCATTTATGGTAAAATCTCGCCTGTTTTGGTCATCTTTTAAAGTCCCTTCTACTACTTCAGGGTTTCTACTTTCTTCCGCATACGATTCTTTTCTTGCACCAACAAATTCGATTTCAACATCTTTATAGCGCAACATCGCGGTGCCGTACGTTTTAAAAACTTGTACTTTTGGTTTGTTTGGCAATAAATTAGATACCTGCAAAGCCAAATCGATTCCACTGCCTACCGCAACCACATCAATATCTTTAGCTGTGCCTCTTTTTAGAAAAAAATCTCGCACAAAACCACCTATTACATAAGCATCAACATTAATTTCTTTTGATGCCTGTGCTATAATTTTAAATATTTCTGATGAGATTGCTTCTGTATACTTCATATTTTAATTTACAAACTATGGGCAAATTTATTGTTTTACAGACTTTAAAAGAAGAAAAATTGTGATAACATTTGTATTTTTGTTTCAACGGAATTTATCAAACCAAATATATAAGTGATTATTGTTAGAATTGTTGGTGGTCTTGGAAATCAAATGTTCCAATATGCGTATGCTAAATCTTTGGAACAAAGAGGTTTTGAGGTACAAATTGATATTTCTAAATTTAAAAAATACAAATTACATGGTGGTTATCAATTGGATAAATACAAAATTGATTTAGGTACTTCTGGTAATTTTAGTACACTATTATCAAAACTACAACTCAAAAAAAACAGAAAAGAAAAAAGTTTGCTTTTTGATAAAAAATTCTTACAATTATCGGGTAACGAATATGTTAAAGGGTATTTTCAAACAGAAAAATATTTTACAAATATTCGACACATTTTATTAAATCAATTTGTAATTCAGCAAAAGCTTTCTAACACTACAACTGAATATGCAGCACGTATAAAAAACGATACAAATTCTTGTTCTGTTCATATTAGAAGAGGCGATTTTATCTCAGATCAAAAAGCGAATAGCGTACATGGAACTTGTGATGTAAACTATTACAAAAAAGCAATTGAGCTCATAAATACTAAATTTAAAGAAACACATTTTTTTGTTTTTTCTGATGATATTTCTTGGACAAAAACCAACCTTAAAATTGATAATGCCATTTATATAAATCACAAAACAATACCGCATGAAGATTTGCACTTAATGAGTTTATGCAATCATAATATTACGGCTAATAGTAGTTTTTCTTGGTGGGCTGCTTGGTTAAATCAATATAAAAACAAAACTGTTATTGCACCTAAAAAATGGTTTATTGAGAAAAAAAATGAAGTTGCATGTGAAAATTGGATTCAATTATGATGTCTTATAAAGTGTACTACATCAACTTAGATAAAAGTACTGAACGTCGTGACTTTATGGAAAATCAATTTGCAACATTGAACATTCCTATTACCCGAATTTCTGCTGTTTATGGAAAAGAATTGGATGCTAAAATTTTAAAAAAAGAGAAAAAGAAGCATCAAATTTTAGCACATTTTCCTTACCCGAATGATGGTGAAATTGGTATTTGTTTAACCCATTTTAACTTATGGAAATTTCTATCAAAACAACCGGAAGATTTTTCAATTGTTTTAGAAGATGATGCACTTGTTCACGAAGATTTTTTTAAAGATGTAGCGCAACTTTTATCGCAAATAACAACAAATGACTTTTTAGATATTTCTGGCAAAAAAGGCTTTTATGCATTAGAGAAAAACGCATTAACCGCTAAATATCTGATGCCACCAGTTTTAATGATTGGACAAATTATTGGTAAAAATGCGGCTAAAAAACTCACTTCTAATTTAAGTGATTATTACGCACCTATCGACGTAATGAAACAAGATGTCTATAAACATAAAGTGCCATTATATGCTACAAATAAACAATATGTAATTAGTAATGATAAAAAAATGGGCGGAAGCACCATTCAGCAAAACAACCTAATTGTTTGGAAAAAAATAGTGAGAGAAGTTGCCCGTCCTTTTTGGCAAATAATTGCTTTGTGTACTTATAAATTGCAAAGATGTATTAGAAATTACTTCTTTTATAGTTCTTTAAAGTAAGCTTATTTTACGTTTCTATTTAATAACCAAAGCTTAATATATCTTGTTAACACAGCGTAACCTTGCGTAATTGATAAAATTAAACCAGTGTAACCGTCTAAAAAACCTCTTTTTAATATAAAATGTGAGAAAATCCGAAATGGTGGCTTAATAAAAAGATGAAAGAGATTTACTTTTCTCCCTTTAGCATTAAGTTCTTTGGCTTTTAATTCTCCATACTGATGAATTTTAGAAATAAAATGGTTGTAATTTTTATAACCAAAATGATCAATTTTACCTTTAAAAAAACCTAATTCTCCATTAGTTTTTATGGTTTCATGGACTATACCTTGATACTTACAATGCTCTTTTAAAAACAGGCGAACAACCTTATCTCTTTGCCATCCAGAATATTTAATTTTTTTACCAGCAAAATAAAAGCTTCTTCTTACATAGAAACCAACATTGTCTTTTGGATTTTTAACAGCTTGTAAAATTTCTTTTTTTACTTCTGGTGTAACTCTTTCATCTGCATCTAAAATATAAATCCAAGGATGTTTGGCTTTATCGATTGCAAAGTTTTTTTGAGAAGAAAAATCATCAAACTCTCGCTTGATGATTTTTACATTATGCTTTTCAGCTAAAGTTACTGTATTGTCTGTACTAAAAGAATCTATCACTATAATTTCATCTGCAAAACCAACAGATGTAATAGCTGCTTCGATATGAATTTCTTCATTTAAAGTAGGAATAATAGCAGTAATCTTTGTCATATAAATTTAACGCTTTAAACAGCCACATCGTATTCACGAAGTGCATCATTTAAAGATGTCTTTTTGTTGGTACTTTCTTTTCTTTTTCCAATAATTAATGCACAAGGTACATTATACTCGCCAGCAGCAAACTTTTTAGTGTAACTTCCAGGAATAACCACAGATCTTGCAGGCACTCTTCCTTTCATTTCTATAGGTTCATCACCAGTAACATCTATAATTTTAGTACTCATTGTTAATACAACATTAGCACCTAAAACCGCTTCTTTTTCTACTCGTACACCTTCTACAACAATACATCTAGACCCAATAAACGCGCCATCTTCTATAATTACAGGTGCTGCTTGAAGTGGCTCTAAAACACCACCAATACCAACGCCTCCAGATAAATGTACATTTTTACCAATCTGTGCGCAAGAACCCACTGTAGCCCAAGTATCTACCATAGTTCCTTCATCTACATAAGCACCAATATTTACATAACTTGGCATTAATATAGTACCCGCAGAAATATAGGCGCCATGTCTTGCAACTGCATTAGGCACAACTCTAATTCCTCTTTCTGCAAAATTTCTTTTTAAAGGAATTTTATCGTGATATTCAAAAATACCAGCTTCTAAAGTTTCCATTTTTTGAATTGGAAAATATAAAACTACCGCTTTTTTTACCCATTCATTTACTTGCCATCCGTCTGTGGTTGGCTCAGCAACTCTTAATTCTCCTTTATCTAGTAAATCAACTACTTTTCTAATGGTATCTATCGTAATTTGTTCTTTTAATAAATCACGATTTTCCCAAGCTGATTCTATTATTTTTCTAATATCTTCCATTATAATAATTTAATTTTTGCAAATATAATTTGATTGCGAAAAACCGAGGCGAATATACGTTTTTTAAACAGATTATCTATCCTTGTGTAAATTCTAAAACTACTTTTTTTAACATATTGATTTTGTAAGTTTTAATTTATCATATGTAAAGTTTAAACTTTATTTTTGCAAAAAAAGTATATAATTTGGGAAGAATTTTAGCCATCGATTTTGGAAAAAAAAGAACAGGAATAGCAATTACTGATGAATTGCAAATTATTGCCTCTGGGTTAACTACCGTTAATACAGTAGAATTAATTCCGTTTTTAAAAAACTATATTTCTAAAGAAAAAGTAGCGCGTTTTATAGTAGGCAAACCCAAACAAATGGATAATACTGATAGTGAGAGCGAGGTATTAATTCTTCCGTTTTTAGAGAAATTATCGAAAGAAATTCCAGAAATTCCAGTAACAAGAATCGATGAACGTTTTACCTCTAAAATGGCTTTTCAAACGATGATAGACGGAGGTTTAAAGAAGGGCAAACGAAGAAATAAAGCGTTGGTTGATGAAATTAGTGCGACTATAATTTTACAATCATTCTTATACAATAAATAAGTATTAAGATGAAATTATGAATTCAAAATTTGGGAGTTCGGATTTTGAAATTGTACTTTTGCAACCAATAAAATAGAAAAAATGATTTTACCTATTGTAGCTTATGGAGATGTTGTTTTGCGCAAAAAGTGTGCAGAAATAGATGCTAATTACCCAAATTTAAAGGAGTTAATAGCAAATATGAAAGAAACGATGTATAATGCTTCTGGTGTTGGTTTGGCTGCTCCACAAATTGGTAAAGCCATTCGCTTGTTTATTATTGATGCATCACCTTTTGCTGAAGACGAAGATTTAGATCAGGCTAATAGAGATGCTTTAAAAGATTTTAATAAAGTATTTATAAATGCACAAATTCTGGAAGAAGAAGGAGAAGAATGGGCTTTTAACGAAGGCTGTTTAAGCATCCCGGATGTTCGTCAAGATGTATATCGTCAACCCAAAGTAACCATTGAATACCAAGATGAAAATTTTAATACACACAACGAGGTTTTAGAAGGGTTATCAGCTAGAGTTTTTCAGCACGAATATGATCATATTGAAGGTGTTTTGTTTACAGACAAGCTATCATCACTCAAAAAAAGATTGATAAAAAAGAAATTAGAAAATATATCTAAAGGAAAAATAGGCGCAGATTACAGAATGCGTTTTCCGAATCTAAAAAAAGGTAAATAAAATAGTATTAGACTGGGTTTTTGTCAGTCCAAATAAAAAAATATAAAAAATGGAATTTAGTAAAATTATTTCGGTTGCCGGTAAACCTGGTTTATTTCAAGTAATGTCTCAATCAAAAAATGCAATTATTGTAGAATCTTTAATTGACAAAAAAAGATTGGCAATTAATTCTACTCAAAATGTAAGTTTATTAGAAAATATTGCAATTTACACGTATGAAGAAGATGTGCCTTTGTTAAATGTTTTTAAGGCAATGTCTGAAAAGACAGCAGGTAAAGCAGCAATTTCTCATAAAGAAAGTGGTAAAAAATTAGCTGGCTTTTTTGCCGAAGTTTTACCAAATTACGATGATGAAAGAGTGTACACTTCAAACATAAAAAAAGTAATTCAGTGGTTTAATTTACTTATCGAAACTGGTTTTGATTTTTCTAAAACTGAAGCAATTTCTGAAGAAAACACAGAAGAAGTAGCAACTGAAAAAGAATAAGTATTCAGTATTCAAAACTAAAAAAATGAACTCCAGAAAAGAACAACTTGCTGCATTTAACCGTCTGTTAGATATTATGGACGATTTACGTGAGCAATGTCCTTGGGATAAAAAACAAACTCTAGAAAGTTTGCGTCATTTAACGATTGAAGAAACCTACGAACTCGCAGACGCTATTTTAGACAACGATTTGCCCGAAATTAAAAAGGAATTGGGCGATGTTTTACTGCACATTGTTTTCTATGCCAAAATTGGTAGCGAAAAAAAAGCTTTCGATATTGCTGATGTTGCCAATAGTATTTCTGATAAATTAGTTTCTAGGCATCCTCATATTTATGGTGATGTAAAAGTTGAAAATATAAATGATGTAAAACGAAATTGGGAGCAATTAAAATTAAAAGAAGGTAAAACTTCTGTTTTAGAAGGTGTCCCAAAAAGTTTGCCTGCTGTTGTAAAAGCGAGCAGAATTCAAGAAAAAGTGGCAGGCGTAGGTTTTGATTGGGAAAAACCCGAACAAGTTTGGGAAAAAGTACAAGAAGAACTTGCAGAACTAAATGAAGAAATTAAAGCAGGCAACACAGAAAATACCGAAAAAGAATTTGGTGACGTGTTGTTTTCTATGATAAACTACGCACGTTTTATTGGCGTTAATCCTGAAAATGCGTTAGAGAAAACCAACAAAAAATTCATTAATCGCTTTCAATTTTTAGAACAAGCTGCCAAAAAAGAAGGCAAAGCAATTGCGGATATGTCTCTAGAAGAAATGGATGTTTTTTGGAATAAAAGCAAGAACCACTTCGCTTAATAGCATATAATCTGCTGTAAACTTTTATTAAAAGCCATTTTTTTTTAAATATAATTAGACCTTTTTTTTTATTGGTTTTTCTATTATCTTTAAAGAATCGATTTAAAAATGAAGTTTTTATGAAGAATTTTCAACTATTTTTTATTTTTATTGTACCTGTTTTATGTCCTTTTAGCTCTTGTACTGTTAGTAATACCGAAGAAAAAGTTGAGGTAAAAACTGAGCATCAAGAAGATTATAAGAATGTAGAACTGGCAATATTAGATTATGTTGAGGGCTTATATTTAGTTGATTCCATGAGAATTGATAAAAGTGTGGATAAAAAACTACGTAAAATTGGATATTATTTTAATCCTGATACAAAAAAGTATATCGATAATTTAGAGATGACGCATGAACAATTATCTAATTTAGCTGCCAATTGGAATAAAAATGGCAATAACGCAAACGAAGGTTCTTCTAAAAAAATAGAAATCTTTAACGTAAATTCTAAAACAGCTTCTGCTAAACTTACAGCAGAATGGGGTATTGATTTATTTCATCTAGCAAAAGTTGATAAGCAATGGAAAATTGTAAATGTGATGTGGCAAAGTCAACCAATCGCAAAGTAACTTTTTATTTTTATTATGAAAAAAAGGGGTAAAATTTTAATTTTATTGGTCGTTATAATTCTTGTATTAGTTTATATTGAGTTGGCTGTTGGTATATTTGGAACTAGGTTTGCAGGCAGTTAGAAAACAACTCAAAGAGGTTAAAGACCATATACTATAAAAAATATTTTGGGTAATGGTGCCAAAAATAGTTGGTAATTTTGATTAAAATTATTT
>TARA_R110002126_G_scaffold15185_17_pt1 | contig 21702 bp, 27 predicted proteins | sample TARA_R110002126 | Tara Oceans TARA_R110002126 (sample SAMEA4397536) | marine metagenome | biome: Polar Biome; feature: [DCM] deep chlorophyll maximum layer (ENVO:01000326); material: water (ENVO:00002006), including particulate matter (ENVO:01000060) such as... | depth 30 m
TTTGGGCGCTGGATTTTATGTTAATGCTACCCGCGAGCCATTCGTAAAACATTATCAGATGTACGATTACATTGTCAGCGAATTGCCCGCCTTAGTTGAATCACAGTTACCGCTAACAGCAAAGCGCGCAATCAGTGGTCACTCGATGGGCGGCCATGGCGCGCTGGTCATCGGATTGCGTAATCCTGAGCGCTACTGCGCTATTTCCGCGTTTTCGCCTATTTGCAATCCGGTGCAAAGCCCTTGGGGAATAAAAGCATTTAGCGGCTATTTAGGCGATGATCAAAGTCAATGGGCGCATTATGATGCTTCAATGCTGTTGCAGAAAACCCAGAAAGCCTTGCCAATATTAGTCGACCAGGGTACTGCCGATAACTTTTACCCCGGGCAGCTGCAAACAGACACGTTAGTAGCAGCGGCAGAGCAAAGTGGTGTTGATGCTCAGATCCGGCTACAGGAAGGTTATGACCATAGCTATTACTTTATCGCCAGTTTTATCGAGCAGCATCTGCGCTTTCACGCCAAATATTTATATAGTTAACTTAAGTCTGAAAAGCGGCTGGAACCCCGTTTCGGTCGCAACAGAGTGTCTGAATGAGCGCAAGCGAATGAGTTGCTGTGGCGAGCCGGGGCGGGTGTTGCAGCCAGTTTTCTTTTGAATTTACGGCCACAACAGGATTTCAGCACGTGTTACAAACTTCTGTTGATTTATGCATCCACTGGTATTCTTACTTTCGTTACTGGCATAATCTAGTAATAAGCTATAACAGCCCGCTACAAGGAGCCTTGCATGAACTACGATACCAACAATATTTTTGCCAAAATTCTGCGTGGTGAAATTCCGAGTTTTAAACTGTATGAAGATGACTTTACCCTGGCGTTTATGGACATTATGCCGCAGGCTGATGGCCATGCGCTGGTGATCCCTAAATTTGAAGCGACCACACTGCTGGATATTCCGGCCGATCAGCTTAGCCATACCATGACCACCGTGCAAAAAGTGATGGCAGCGCAAAAGTCAGAGCTTGGCGCCGAAGGTGTGGTGGTCATGCAGTTAAATGGCGAAGGTGCCGGTCAGACCGTTCCGCATTTGCATTTTCATTTAATTCCGGCTCACTTAGCCGAGTTAAAGCGGCATGGTGCAGAGCAGGGCGATATGAAGAAAATAGCGGCCATCGCTGATAAAATTCGGGCAGTATTGTGACGCTAAGCAGGAACCCAAAAAATGCACACCACTATCAGTGCGATAAGCACTAAAAGTAACATCTTTAATGCAGCTGCTTAATACGTTAAGCATTTCGTTGCCCTGGCGCAGTGCCTTGCTGCTCTTTTTGTGGCTGGCGGTATGGGCTTTGGGCTTGCTGGTTGAATATACGCCGCACGCCTCGGTGTGGTTTCCGGTTGCGGGCCTGACTTGTGCGGCCATGCTGGTGGTCGGTGTCAGAGCAGTACCAGCTATCTTAATCGCGGCCGTTGTCATTACCTTCTGGACGGCGTTTCAGTACAATATTGATATGAGCTACCGTCAACTGACGGAAGCCGGCTTGCTGTTTGGCTTAGCTCACATATTTCCTTATTACATTGGTGCTGTGACGCTAAGAAAACTGAGTATTGTTTCTCAGTATAATCTGCCGCTTTTTGTCGTTAGCTTCCTGGTGCTTGCGGTAGCCTGTTCGTTGCTGGCAACTGCAACAGTTCTTAGCTCATTGGTGCTCACCGGTTTAATGCCTGCAGAGGATGTTGCCTCCACCTGGTTGCCTTTCTGGATAGGGGATATGGCCGGGGTAGTAGTGATTGCGCCGTTGTTTGCCAGTATTCTGCTTTATGTATTTCCACAGAAAAAGTTTGATATTCAGCAGGTCTTTGGTTCTCACGCTAAGTGTGCGTCAAAACAGTTTAAATATAAATCAGGCCTGACCCTCGTGATGCTGATAGTTGCCATGCTTATCGCCTGGTATAGCGATTCGTCAGAAAGTGCTTTTGCTATCTTTTTTCTGGTTATCCCCCATATGTGGATTGCCTGTACAGAAACCCCGTTTGTTACCGTACTCAGTCTGGCACTGACCAGTTTTCTGATTGCTTTACTGGTTAATTTATTTGGACTGATGGAACACGTTATGGTGTATCAGTTTGCGATAAACGTTATTGCTGCCAATGCGTTATTTGGCTTAGCGGTGCCAGCCTTAATGGCCTCAAATAATCAATTACGGTTGGTGGCATCAACTGACACCTTAACCCGGGTTGCCTCCAGAAGTTATTTACAGCAACGGGCAGACTTAGAAATCAGCCGCAGTCTGCAACAAAACGAATCTTTATGTCTGATGGTATTTGATATCGATCACTTTAAACAGATCAATGATCAGCATGGCCATAGTGTCGGCGATGAGGTGCTGCGACAAGCGTGTCAGCACGCTCAGCACATGTTGCGACCCGCCGATGTTATTGGTCGTTATGGTGGCGATGAGTTCGTGGTGGTATTACCCAATACTGCCAAAGAAGCCGTAGTGGCAATTGGAAACCGGATCATTGAACGTTTGCTGCAAATCGAGTTGGCAGAGCAGCTAACAGTATCTGCCAGTTTTGGGGTGGCTGCGCTGCAGCCAGGTGATAATTTCCGCAGTCTGTTTGAACGGGCAGATGCTGCTTTATACCGGGCCAAACAGCAGGGGCGAAGCCAGGTTGCCTGGCATTAGTCGCCGGTTGGCCTGGCGCTAACGATTAAATTCAGTGGGTACCTTCACTATTTTTCTTGAGCTTGACGCTATTTCTGCTTAAGGTGAGCCCAATTATCAGTTTGCGAAACGGACCTGTTTATGCTGTTTTCTCAGCGCGTTGCAACGTTACTAACAACGTTACTTGCAGCGCTATTTGCATGTGTTGTGATCAGCGGCTGCACCAGCCAGCTTACTTCAGAGACCGATAGCTCATCGGAACCAGGCCTTAAGCTAACTCTGGTACATATCAACGACACCCATTCCCAATTTGATGCAACTCCGGCCAAAGTACAGGGGTCGGATGGCGCCCCGCTGTATACCTTTATTGGTGGTCACCCGCGGCTATTAAGCAAAGCACAGCAGTTACAGGCAGCAGCAACCGCCGGTGGGGTACCATCACTATTTTTACACGGCGGGGACGCCTTTAAAGGCAGTGCTTATTTCGAGCTGTTTGAACAAAAAATTAATATCGATATCCTGAACCGGATGGGGCTCGATGCTATGGCACTGGGTAACCATGAGTTTGATATCGGCTTGGCAAAACTGGCCGACTTTGCCGGTAATATTAATTTTCCGCTGCTGGCGGCCAATGTGAATACCGCGTCTGAGCCGGCATTAGCCAGGGTCAGTAATTTAAAAGCCTATCAATTATTTATCGTCAACGGCATCGAGCTGACGCCACTGGCCGACAACGATACTGCAGCGGTTATTACAGAGAGTACAGAGAGTACTGTGGACACTGTGGTGGCGGTTTTTGGTTTGGCGCTGGAAGATATGCGCAGCATGGTACCCGGCACAGGCGAGCTGGTATTTGCTGCCGAGGTCGCGTCTGCCCAGGCCACAGTAGACTATTTGCAGCAACAGGGCATTAAACACATTATTGCGCTGACCCACTTGGGCCATCAACGTGATTTAACCTTAGCGCGTCAGGTTAATGGCATCGACGTCATTGTTGGTGGCCACTCGCACAGTTTACTGGGCGATTTCAGCCAGTGGTATCTTGGCCAGCAAGCACCGTATGCAGGAATGATCACTAACCCGGATGGCGAGGGTCAAACCTGTATCGTCCAGGCCGGCCAGTTCGCCCAGGCGGTGGGAGCCGCTGAGCTGCAGTTTGACGCTGCCGGGCGTTTACGCCAGTGTCAGGGTGAAAACACCTTACTGGCCAGCCGTGATTACTTCACGCTGGCACTACGTAATGAAAATAGCCGTATTGCGCCGGACGAACAGGCAAGTATTGAACGTTATATCAACCAGCTTCAACGCACCGTTATTACGGATGAAGATCAGGCGCTGCGTCAGGTGCTGGATACCGTATATCTACCCGCGGTGCAGCAGGCTTATGGCGAGCAAATCAGTGTAACCGAGCAAACCATAAATCATGTGCGTTTACCGGGCACTGCTGGCAGCGATCAGCATGGTTCCGAGCTGGCAGGCCATGTTACCGATGCCATGCATTATTGGTTAAATCAGCCGGCGGTGCGGGCTAAAACCGGTCGCGAAGTTGATTTTACCCTGATTGGCGCCGGTAATATCCGGGCTGATCTGAACGCAGGGGCTATTTTTGAGGGCCATGTCCGCTTAGAAGTATTGCCATTTGATACCCCGCTTAGCATTCTGACGGTTACCGGCTACGAGCTTCGCGAGTTGTTGCAGCAGGTGATTAGTGCCACCCTGCCTGCGGGCGCGCATGCCGGCAAATTCCCTTATAGCAGCCACCTGCGGTATATTGCACGGGAAGATAAAAATGGTGAGGCGGTGTTAGATCAGTTGCAATGGTTACAGGGCGAGCGCTGGCAGGATATAGAGCCTGATACAAAATACAGCCTGGCGACCACTAATTATTTAGCCAATGGTAACGATGGCTGGCAGCGGTTGCAGCAGGTACAGCAACAACGTACTGATCGGATTGATATCATCATTGAACAGCAGCAACTGGCACTATATCCGGTAAGACGGGTTGCCGTGAAAACTGATAGCAGCGGCCAGCAGGCCTTTGTGCCGGAATATCAGCAGAGTGCAGGCTTGCCGTGTAAAACACCAGGCAATGATTGCAAAGTGGCGGCTCTGGCGATGATAAATTACCTGAAAGCGACACCGGTTTTGTGGCAACAAGAGCGGGTGCCGACTGTTACCCTGCTCAGGCGTTAGATCAGGCCTTAGAGCAAACTAAGTAACATGCCGGCTGCTGCTGCGGCTGCCAGCACTCGCAGAATACTCTGGCCAAACGCAAACAAAGCTATTGCAGCGATGATAGCCAGCAGCAATGCTATGGCATCAAACTGACCGCTAAAGCCAGCTGGCCACAGCACATAGTAGCCAAAAAACAGTGCCAGATTTACAATTACCCCGACTACCGCCGCAGTAACGCCCGTCAGCGGGCCGGTAAACGCCGCTTGCTGCCGGCTGGCTTCTACTAATGGCGCGCCGGCAATAATAAACAGAAAAGATGGCAAAAAGGTGAAGAAGGTGACGATGGCCGCCGCCATGAATCCAGCTTGGACTAAACTCTCAGGGCCAAACAACTGCTCGCTCCAGCCAGCCACAAAACCGACAAAGGTTACTACCATAATTAACGGCCCTGGCGTACTTTCACCCAGCGCCAGACCATCCATCATTTGCAGCGCGCTTAACCACTGGTAATGCTCTACCGCAGCCTGATACACATAAGGTAATACCGCATAAGCACCGCCAAAGGTAAGCAATGCAGCCTTGGTAAAAAACCAGGCCAGCTGGGTTTGAGTGCTGTGCCAGCCATAAATAGCCACTAACAGGCCAATTACGGCCAGCCAGATAACAACACCTATTGCTACAGCAGCTAACAGTTTGCGCCAGCTAAACCCTGTTGCTGATTGCGAACTGTCATCATTGATCAGGGCGGCAGACTCTGCTAGGCCACTGGCCACAGCAGAGTCTGGCGCCAGCTGGCTCGGCCACCATTTCATCAGAATTAACCCGCTCAGCGCTGCTGCCAGTATTATTAGCGGGAAGGGGAAACCAAAGCCGGCAATAGCAATTAATGCCAACAACGCTAACACTGCCAGGGCTGGGGTATGCAGGGTTTTCTTCGCCAGACGCCAGGCGGCAAACAACACGATGGCGGTAACGGCGGGTTTAATGCCATACAGCACACCTTGCAGCAGCGGTAAATCGCCGTGTGCCAGATATAACCAGGCCAGCAATGACAAAATAAAGAAAGAGGGTAGAATAAACAGTCCCCCGGCGATAAAAGCGCCGCGTTTGCCATGTAGCAGCCAGCCAATGTAAGTTGCCAGTTGTTGTGCTTCCGGGCCGGGTAACAGCATGGTGTAATTCAACGCATGTAAAAAACGCTGCTCCGATAGCCAGCGCCGCTTTTCTACCAGTTCCTGGTGCATCATCGCCAGCTGTCCCGCCGGGCCACCAAAACTTATAAAGCCCAGTTTCAGCCAATACAAAAAGGCTTCGCGCAGGCTTACCTGATGTTGGTGCTGTGCCATGCTGCAGCTTCCTTAACGTTTAAATTTGGTTTCCAGAATAACCGACGAGGTGGTGCGTTCAACCCCTTCCAGGTTGCCGATATCGTCCAGGATATGGCTTAACTGCTCGGTATTTTGAGCCTGGACAATGGCAATTAGATCGTACTCGCCGCTAATAGCATACAGTGCGGCGACCTGGGGCAGTTGTTTTAATTCAATATTGGTTCGGGCCGTTAGTTTCTGGCGCACTTTAATACTGACGTGTGCGGCCACTAAAGTCGCCAGATATTCGTCACCATACTCCACGGTATAACCTTTAATTACCCCGCTTAACTCCAATTTTTGCAGGCGGGTTTGTACTGTTGAACGCGACAAGTTTAGTTGACGGGCTAAGTCGGAAATACTGGCCCGGGCGTTATGTTGCAGCACGGCTAACAGCTTTTCATCTTCCCGGGTAATGATGCTTCTGTTGGCATTTTTTAAAGAGCTTTCTGGCACTTTGATAAATCCTTCCGTTAAAATGACATATTTACCTATTAAATTGTCAATAATAATACTGCACATTGCGTAAGCTCGCCAATATAATAGTGGTATTCATTTTGCTCTGGCCAAAACCACGATTAAAAACAACGGCGCCAGGGTCTTAGCTAAAAAACAGAGGTTAATAATGGTTGTAAGCAGAAGTTTATTTGATGACGTGATGGTACCTAACTATGCGCCGGCGCAAATAATTCCGGTAAAAGGTCAGGGTTCAAAGCTTTGGGATCAGGCTGGCAAAGAATATATCGATTTTGCCGGCGGTATTGCGGTTAACTGTCTGGGTCACTGTCATCCGGCGTTAGTGGGCGCGTTAAAAGATCAAGCCGACAAGTTATGGCACTTATCGAATGTGTTAACTAACGAGCCGGCGTTGTTGCTGGCCAAAGCACTGGTTGAACATACTTTTGCTGAAAAAGTCTATTTTGCTAATTCGGGCGCTGAAGCAAACGAGGCAGCGTTAAAACTTGCCCGTCGTTACGCTAAAGATAAATATGGCGAGCAAAAAGATCAGATCATTTCGTTTAAGCAGGGTTTCCATGGCCGTACCTTCTTTACCGTAACAGTAGGCGGGCAACCGGCTTATTCTGATGGTTTTGGCCCTAAGCCAGAAGGTATTGAACATGCAGAATTTAATAATCTGGACAGTTTAAAAGCTCTGATCAACGCCAATACCTGCGCAGTCATGGTTGAGCCGATGCAGGGCGAGGGCGGTGTGGTACCGGCAACAAGTGATTTTATTAAAGGCGTGCGTGAATTATGTGACGCCAATAACGCCTTGCTGATTTTTGATGAAGTACAAACCGGCGTTGGCCGTACCGGCGAGCTTTATGCCTATATGGCCTATGGCGTTACCCCCGATATTTTAACCACCGCTAAAGCACTGGGTGGCGGCTTTCCGATTGGTGCCATGTTAACCACTACCGAGATTGCCAAGCATTTGGTAGTAGGTACGCATGGTTCTACTTATGGCGGCAATCCGCTGGCATGCGCAGTTGCGCTGGCGGCTGTGGATACCGTTAACACCCCTGCGGTATTAAGTGGCGTGAAGCATAAAGCCGAATTGTTTAAGCAGGAATTGAAGCGCATTAACGCAAAATACCCGATATTTAGTGAAGTGCGGGGCATGGGCTTATTAATTGGTGCGGTGTTAAATGCCGATTACGCCGGTAAAGCCCGCGATATTATGCTGGCGGGTGCTGAGCACGGCGTAATGACTTTAGTCGCCGGCATGAATGTGGTCCGTTTTGCACCATCACTGGTTATTCCTGATGACGATATTATTGCTGGTATGGCACGTTTTGAGCAAGCCATTGCTCAAATCGCTACGGCAAAGCAGGCCTGACATATGCTGGTTATCAGGCCAATCATTGCCGCGGATTTTGCGGCCTTAAAACAAATTGCCATTGAATCGGGTCATGGCTTTACGTCATTGCCGGTGCACGATGGCCGCTTGACCCAAAAAATTGAGCACGCTGAAAAAAGTTTTAATGCCGATGTAACCACGCCGGGTGATCAGGGTTACCTGTTTGTATTGGAAGACACTGACAGCGGTGAGATTGTAGGCACTACCGGTATCGAAGCTGCCGTGGGTTTGCAAACGCCGTTGTATCATTTTCAGCAAAACACCGTTATTCATCATAGTGCAGAGTTAAACGTGATGAACCAGCTTACGACGCTGACATTGTGTAATGACTATACCGGTGCGTCTGAGATTTGTACGCTGTTTTTGCGCGAAAGCTACCGGCGGAATCATGCGGGGCGGTTTTTGTCCAAGGTGCGGTTTTTATTTATGGCCGAACACCCACAGCGCTTTTCCAGCAAAGTGATTGCGGAGATGCGCGGTGCAGCAGATAAAGATGGCCAGCCACCATTCTGGAACTGGTTACAAAAACTGTTTTTAACTATTGATTTCCCAAAAGCCGATCAGCTGATTGGTGTAGGTAAAAAAGCCTTTATTGCCGAGCTGATGCCGCGCCACCCAATCTATGTCGGTTTGCTGCCAGAAAGTGCGCAGGCTGTGATTGGTCAGGTGCATGAAAATACCAAGCCTGCGCTGCGAATGCTGGAAAAGGAAGGCTTTAGTCATCGTGGCTATATTGATTTATTTGACGCCGGCCCAACGGTTGAAGCGCCACTTAATCAGATAAAATCGGTAGCGGCCAGTAAAAAAGTACCGGTAAAAATCGCGAATGATTCAACGTCAGCGCAGGGCGAACTTACCCTTGCGGTGGCCAATACTGCGATTAAAGATTTCCGGGCTAGTTTTAGTAAAGCCGCCCGCTTTGACGAGGCCGCCAATATTTTGATTATCAGCCCTGAACTGGCTGCTGTGCTGCAGCTGAGTAATGGCGAGATGGCACGTTTTATTTATTTGGATAAAGCCTGAAAACGCGCATTTGCCGTATAATGCGCCTTATTAATATAACCTTTTTAAAAATTGTGATTAGACCTAAACCGGAGTAGATATGCACACTGATGTAAATGCCCTGTTCGCCAACTTATGGCAAGACTATGTTGCTGTAACGCCGTCGGCCAAAAAAGTGCACCAGCTGCTCGGCTCATCACAGCAGGATGATGTGATTAATGATCATATTGCGCTGCGCACCTTTAACCTGGATAAAGTAAGCCTGAATAAACTGGCTGCGCACTTTATCGCGCTGGGTTATGAAGAATGCGGCGAGTATCATTTCGAAGCGAAAAAGCTGTACGCCAAGCATTTTGAGCATCCGGATCGCAACCAGCCCAAGGTATTTATCTCTGAGTTGTTGCTGGATAAATGCTCGGCATACCTGCGTGACACCATTACCGATTTGGTTGCGCAAATACCCGAAGAGGCGGTAACTGCAGATAACTTTTTATATAGTGGCACGCACTGGCAGGTAAGCCAGGCCACCTATGAAAAACTACTGGCGGAAAGTGAATACGCCGCTTGGGTTGCTGCATGGGGCTATCGTGCGAATCATTTTACCGTTAGTGTTAACGAGCTGGCCAGCTTCGACACCCTGCAGCAGGTTAACACCGCGCTGAAGCACGCCGGCTTTTTGCTGAACACCTCGGGTGGTGAGATTAAAGGCACTCCTGAAGTGTACCTGGAACAGTCATCCACCCTGGCCGATTTGCATCCGGTGCAATTCAGCGACACGGTTGCTACTATTCCCAGCTGCTTTTACGAGTTCGCCCGCCGCCACCCATTAAGCTGCGGCATGCTGTACAGCGGCTTTGTCGCTGCCTCAGCCGATAAAATTTTTGAAAGTACTAACGCGCGTTAAATAAAACCGCGTTATGAAGGCCGGCAGCATGCTGGCCTTTTTTATTGCTGCCGCCAGATGGCGGCGCTATAGTGTGCTCAGCGACGAATATAGGAAGGTTGTTAATGCCAAGATCTTCACTGCTGGTAGCAATTTCAGGCGTACTCATATTATTAAGTACAGCTGCATTGGCAGAGCCGATAACCCCTTGCCAGTTAACGGTAAGAATAGAGTCTGAACAACAGCACGACGCCGTGGGCTCACACAACAATACCCAGGTTTCGCAGCAATTCTATGCACTGTTAAGCACGCTGGTCGGCAAAGTTGACTGCGGCTTGCAGTTTGTTGCTTTGCCTGCAGGCCGGGCAATCAAAATGCTGGAAGATGGCCAGCTGGATATTATGGTTGGCATGTCTGAGACTGACGAGCGCGCCAGGTACAGTTATTTTGTTGGCCCGCACCATTCTGAACGGATGGTGGTGGTGGCGTCACAGCGGGTGCCTGATACTGTCAAAAACTTACATCAATTGGTCGCGATAGACGGCACTATCTCGGTGGCGGAAGGTGGCTATTATGGCCCACTCTGGCAGCAGTTACTGGAGGACAACCCGGCATTATTACCCCGGATCTTTGCTGCTGCAGGCAACCAGCAAAAACTGGCTATGCTGGTGTCCGGCCGGGTGATGGCCTCGCTGGAAGACGAAGCGATTGTCGACGAGCTATTAAAACAGAATGATTTACAAAAATTGTACCGTAAGCTGTTTGTGATCCATGAAAACCCGGTCTATTTTGCTTTTAGCAGAAAGTCGATAGATAGCACTTTTGTTAAGCAGTTACAGCAACATTGGCAATTAATGCTGTCGACAGGTGAAGTCAGCCAGATTAAGCTACAAATACCATTGGCGCAGCCCCGTGACACTGATCCGGCCGTGTTTGTTGCCAGTAAACGCAGTACCCACTATTAATCGTCTTATTGTCAGCTAAGCCTTCGCAGGGATCTTAATGTATCGTTTTGTATTATTCGCTTTAGTATGTTTACCGCTCGCAGCCAAACAGTTAGATAAAGTGACTATTGCGCTGGGCCATCCGGCCAACGGTAATATTGTTCATCTGGCTGATGCCAGGCTATTAGCGGTCTCGGGTTTTAGTCAGTTTGACCGTTGGTTAAGCCTGGTAAATTTAAGCAATTATCAGGTTAAACCAATCGCAATTCCGGCCAATGCCCAGTATTTCAGTCAGGCAAATTTAGCCGGCAGTTTTGGCGCAGCAAATACCGTATCGTCGCAGCAAACGCTGGTTTTCTTAACGTTAAATGGCATTAGCTGGTACAACCCGGTTACTGAACAGACCTTGCCACTGCTGACAAGTCCATCTATCTACCGGGTACTGGATAAAAACCGCCTGCGCAGCACTGATTTTGTGCTGCAACTGGGCAGCAACCAGGCTGATTTTCTGCTTACCGATTTTAACCAGAGCCAGCTGTTTCGCCAGCAAGCTGATGGCAGTTTCAAACACTATTCGCTTAATATTGATGCGCTTGTGACCAGTTGGCGGGACAGCCCCAGTTATGAGCCCAGACGTCACTTTATAGCCGATGTTGATTTAGATGAACGACTCGATCTGGTATTTGCTGTCGACGGAAAGTTTCAGGTGTTCTATCAACTGGCCGATGGTGGCTTTAACACGGAACCGGTAACCCAGAATTGGCCTGTTAGTTTGTCGACTGAACAGGAAGCCGATCAACGTAATGATGCCGGGCGTAGTTATAGTGGTCAGAATATTGATACTGTGCGGGATATAACCGATATTGATGGTGATGGCATTGCTGATATAGTCGTCAACCGCGAGCAACTGGCTGATGCGTTGGAGCGCAACAATAGTTTCCGGGTGCATTTTGGCATGCAAACGGCTACCGGTTTAGCGTTTAATGCGCAGCCCGATACCCGGATCACGACCGATACCTCGCCTATTGATGTGGTGATAGCAGATTTTAACGCCGATGGCCGTCAGGATTTTTATATTCCCAGCACCGACTTTGGGGTAGGTACCATAGTACGGGTGCTACTGCGCGGTAGTGCTAAGCTTGATATCGATTTTTATCTGTTAAACGAGCAGCGTCAGTACAGTTCCGAGCCAGATTTCCGCCAAGATGCCACTATTGATGTCAGCATCAGTAACCTGCGATACGATATGCCGCTGTTTGAGTTGGCTAACCTGGATGGCAGCGGCCAGCTGAGCCTGATAGTCGGTGAGGGTGGCGATGAATTGAAGTTCTATGGCCCTGAACCCGGCCGCTTATTCAGTCGCCGGCCGGAGCGGGTAAAATTAGCGTTACCCAGAGACTCCCGCAGAGTATTGGTGGCCGATTTAACCGGCAACGGTAAGGACGACCTGGTGCTGCCGTTTGACGCTCTGGACGTTGAGCAAAACCGCAACCAGTTGTTATTACTGTTAAATCCGAAATAAGACGATCTTTTGAACATTCAAACCCACCCCGCACAATTATTGATGCTACTGTCAGTTTCTGCCGCAGCAGCTGGCATGCTGCGTTTTGCTGTTACCGCGATTATCGCCAGATATTGGGGGGTACAGTTTCCGCTGGCTACCTTGCTGATAAACGGTAGCGGCGCGCTGGCGATGGGAGTTGCAGCCGCTATGCTGGCCGCAAGGCCTGATTTATCGGCTGCGGGCCTGGTTATTATGGTCGGCTTTCTGGGCAGTTACACCACAGTGTCATCATTTAGCCTGCAAACTATCAGTTTGTGGCAAAGCCGCCATTATCAGCAAGCGCTGCTGAATGTCGCTCTTTCATTTGGTTTGTGTCTTAGCCTGGTATGCTGCGGTTATGCTGCAGGGGGCTTATTTTGGTAAGGCCCGGCTTATTTATCGCGGTGGGGCTGGGTAGTGCCCTGGGGGCGGTGCTGCGTTTTGGCGCTTCGTTATGGCTGACAAACTTCGATACCAGCTTGCCGCTGGCTACGTTAATGGTCAATATGCTGGGCTCATTCTGGATTGGCTGCTACGCCATACTGACCGGCGACACCGGCTGCTGGCAGGTATCGGTCTGGCAAAAGCAGTTTATGTTAAGTGGCGTCTGTGCCGGTTTTACCACCTTCTCTGTTTTTAGCCTGGAGTTTATGCAATTACTGCAAGCGGGAAAAATAGCATTGGCAACAGGTTACGTTATTTTGTCATTAATGCTCTGGCTGTTAGCCTGCTGGGCCGGTTTGAAAGCGGGTGAGTGGGCTAACGGTATAAGTTCTGCTGATAAAGGTGCGAAAAGTGGCTAGAAAATGGATTGTGGCGTTGGCGTTATTGCTGTTAACGTCCTGCGATAACATGCAAACTTTAACAGAAGCCGAGCAGGTAGCACGCACTATCCGCCAGGAAGTCAGCCGTGATTTAGCCGGTTTAAATGCCTTAACAACAGCAGCATCGGCCACTGAATACGACGGCTTTGCCTGGCGCCGCGGTGAAAAAATTCAAATACGCCAGCGTCAAAATGGCGAGCTGGCTTTACTTGAGCAGGCCGAGGCGCCTGAAATTATTGCTGCTGCGGTTAAGCACAACATCCCAAGCTTTAGCCTGGTCCGTTATCAGCAGGGCTGGTTGGTGGTATTTCGTACCTATGTCAGCAATCATTGCCAGGTGGTTTACGCCTATGCATATCGGGGTAAGCTACCCGACACCCCACAATGCACGGAGCAAGAATTTGCCAGTATCGCAAATGGCCGCTGCCAAAGCCCGATTAACACTGAGTGGCAGGTTTTTAAAGAGTGGTTTTTTGCCGAGTCACTGGTGGCTGAAGGCAACCCGGTTTGTCAAACGAAGGCAGCGGAGGGCTGGCAGGCGCCAGAATAAAATTGCTGAAAATAATTGTTCTTTATTGCAGTAAGGTTCGTATAAGCCATTAAATTTCCGAATTTAAGGGTTACAGCATGAAATTACTGTTGTCTGTTATTGCCTCATTATCGTTAGTAGGGTGTTCCGTTTTCGGTCAGAGCAATGTTGAATCCGCCCCCTATACGCTGTTAAAAGCGGATCCTGAACAAAACATTGAAGTACGCAATTATGACGCTATGGTGCTGGTATCAACCAGCATGGCGGGCGAGGGCCGTAACAGTGCTTTTCGAAAGCTGTTCCGTTATATTGGCGGCGAAAATGAAGGTGCAACCGAAATAGCAATGACCGCGCCGGTATTTATGGGCGACAGCAAACAGGCTGATAATAACAATCAAGGCACTGAAATTGCCATGACGGCACCGGTATTTATGGATAACCGCAGCGGTGAAGCGATGATGTCTTTTGTTATGCCAAAAGAATTTACCCTGCAAACGACGCCCAAACCCACTAACCCTGATGTAAAAGTTACTGAGCTGAAAAATTACAAAGTTGCTGCGATTGAATTTAGCGGAACCCTGAGTAACCGCAATGTCGCCAGGCATAGCAAAATGTTAACTGACTGGATTAATGTCAATGGTTACACCGCTATCGGTGAGCCGGTGGAGGCGGGTTATAACGGCCCGCTAACCTTACCAATGCTGCGCCGTAACGAAGTGCTTATTGAAATAAAATAGGGTTTCTGAAGTCGTTACGCTTACCAGTGCTACTGACCTGTTGTGTCAGGTAAAGACATGTATGCTATCTGCACTATGGTGATGAGGCATCGTATGCTACCCGGTACATTTCGCCTGTTCTGTAAATAATAAAAACCTCTATTCTTTTAATAACATTTTGGTTGTAAAGGTATCTATGGGCGTTTTTTAAATCAGGTATGCTTGAATCAATGTCGCTTACCCATTCACTGGCGGAGTACATTGTCACAGTAATCTGGTGCAACTTTTCCTTTAATTCCGCAGACGTTTCAAGCGTAAAGTGTGTTTGGCCAAAAAATGTTCTTTTCGTCGCTGTCAGTCCCATCTGACTCGCACTTTTTTCTGATATTTCAATGCCGTTAACCGGCTTTTTAAGTGCCAACGCCGGACTACAAACCATTAAAAATAAAAATCCGGATAATATACTCTTAGTCATGATTCTCTCTACACAAAAAAATTTATGGCGAACAATGAGTAATGTATAAAATACTTATCGCGCCATATATTCGATACTCATAACTATTTTGCGCTTTTTAAACGTTCTGATTCCGCTTTTATCATTGTCTGCAGTTCGTCAATATTTGCCTGAACCCGGGCTGCACCAATTTGACCACCTTGTGCCATAAGGGTAGGCATTAACTTGATAGTCTTTTTTCCCACGTCTGTCGCGTAAAATTTATTAATTTCTTTCAGCTCATTAGCGGTGAAAGCGTTCGCATAAATCTTTAACATCTCGGGCTTTAAAATGTCATAGCTCATGTGTTTGCTAAAAAACTCCTGCATTACGCCTTTGTAGGGTGCCAGGGCAGGGTTTTGTTGCAGCTGAATATCTAACATTTGGTCAATAGATTGCTCAAACGCCTGTTCCATCCCCATTGTGTTTAATAGCTTTTCTGCTTCTTTCTGTGAATCTGAGTTGGCCAAACATATCGGCGATATAAATAGAAAGCTCAGCAGAAGAACGGTTTTTGACAGTTTCATTTTTACTCCAGTAATGATCAGGCGGATATAACAGCGACAGATAATGCCGCAATTGCCTAACTTCAGGCAACATATATTATTTACTAAATTTTAATTCTAATAGCTGTTTTAACAAATCAATTAACGCAAATGGCTACACCGGGCTACTAACCCTACCAATGTTGCACCGTAACGACGTGCTTATTGAAATAAAGTAGGGCGCGGATAATGGGGCTATTGCGCTATATAAAATAAAGCCCATACTGCAAAGCGTAAGGTGTCCGCCGTGGGCCCTTACCAGAGCGTCGTTTCATTACAGGTGAATATCATGAGCAAAGGCCAGGACAGTAAAAAAGACGTTAAAAAGAAACCGTTATTAACCGCCAAAGAAAAGAAAGCGGCGAAAGCGACCAAAAAAAGCGAAAAAAATGTGTTAGGGCATCAAAACTAGTACCGCTAACCCCATATGTTGTGGCGCCGTCACACCAGAGTGTTGCCGGCGCTATTTGCAGGCAACACGTCGCTGATAACAATAGGCTTGGCAAGGCGATAGGGATATCTTTATTCAAACTGAGGGCTGTGCGCAATCCTTTCAATTTCATAGTCTATAAGCTTAAAGTCATTGTCTAATGTGACAGTAATGGCATCGCCACCTGCTTCAGTATTTTTAGGGCCGACGTAGACCTGGTAGCCGTTTTTCAGTTTTGTAATGTGCACCGAACTATATCTGATATCAATTTTCTCGCTCAGCATTCCATTCGGCAGGCTACGCAGCCATTCAACAGAGCCAAGCTCCTGTCTGAAGTCATAAAACTCGATATCCATTTAACTGTCCTTTTTGAAGTACCAGAGCGTGTTACTTATTTTAGTTTATTGCTGTAGTTGAATGGATACCAAGCCATTTATCGCGTCAGCATCGTCATGCCGGCTAAATAACGTTATATTGGCAGCGAAAATAATAAACTCAGGGACATACTCCATGTACATGATAATAAAGCATACCCACTTAACTATAATTGCGCTGACGCTGGTGTTTTTTCTGATCAACTTTGCCTTAACGATTAAGGGCTCTGATAAGGTCAATAACAAGCTACTGAAAATTGGCCCGCATATTTTATACACCTTGTTTATTGTCACCGCGATTTATATGGTAATGGTTAATCCGCTGCAGTTGTATCCGTTCGTAAATGGTTGGGCATCGTCTAAACTGGCGGGTTTTGTGCTTTATGTGCTGTCTGTCGCGTTTGCACTGAAGTGGGCAAAAACTACATTGTGGCGCATTGTTGGCTTTATCAGCGCGTTATTCTGGTTTGTAATGAGTGCCCGGCTGGCGTATGCCCACAGGCTGAAAGTAAAGGGCACTGGCGATGATGTAAATGCTTATATAGACGCCGCGCAGTCGATGCTATTGGCGATAAGTTAGTACTAAAACAAGCCTCTGCACTGGGTGTGAAGGGGCTTTAAATAATGAAGTTACGTTTTTAACGAAAGTTTACAACGCCTTGCCGACAGATGAGCCAATAGTCACGCCGAAGCTGAACAGAAGAACGGCTCCAATTAATGCCGCTAACACTATCAGGCCCGTTTTCTGAGCTTTTGGTACTGTGTTCCACCAATTTTTAAATTCATTAATCATACTATCTCCCTAAAATACTTAACACTGTCGACAGCTTGACCTTATCATCAGTACTTTATGCTGGCGACAATATTACTCAGTAAATTATTCACTGTACCGACGAATAACAGAGACTTTGCCATTTTCAAGTTCAAGCACATCCAGAGCTACTTTGCTGTAGCTAAAATCCGAACCGTCAGATCGCTTACCTTTGGCTGAGAATTTGTGCTTTATTGAAACAGCGTTATAACCATACTGATAATCAATAATCTCGGCTTGATACTCTGTATGAACACCAAGATAGCGACTCATTCCCTTACGCATCATTTCTTTGCCATCAGGTTCCCGAGAGTCATCTGGTGCATTTGGAAAATGCTGATTGCCAATATCATCAGTAAGAAATGATAAATAGTGCTCAAGGTCTTCCTTTGTCGCATTCGGTTGCTGAGTCATTACCTGTGCATGGAAATAAGCTCTAACGAAAGCATCGTAATCAAAATCATCAGCCACAGTACCCGCGCTAAAGCACATGACACCAGCCAAACACAGTATTATTTTTTTCACGAAAACTCCTTTTCTATTATTTCTATATTGCCTAGCTAAGCGACTTACAAACTGTCAAGAGCAGACGGTTTCCGATGATTTAACTTGTTAGGTTTATCTAGCAACAATATCAACTTGATATGTCCTATTAAACTCATTTATAGCGCCACTGCCAATATTACTTTCACTGTCTGAGCAAAAGTTACTATTGGTGCATTCTATTTTTGTAACGGGGCCTATATCTTGCACCCCTCTAAATGAAAAGATACTTGTGCAAGATGTTGGTTCTTTGCCAGCTGAATTTACACACAAAAAGGCCATTACTGGTTTCCAATTACAAGGAGTATTCGGTTCTAATTCTCGTAAAGGTAATCTAACCAAATATGTAGATCCTTTTATGTCAGGGTAGTAGTCAAATTCGAACTGCTGAGCAATACGTTTTCCTAATGCCAGATGGTACGTTGTACACTGATTTAACTCAGTGGTTGTTCGATATTCCACCTTAAATTTGTATGAAAAGCTTTTGTCGATACCACCTATGATATCAATAAAAGTTTCGTTCGGAGCACTCGATTCAACAAAACCGCCTAATGACGAGCAACCTACCAAAAGAAGTGTAATTATCGCTAATTTTAAAATGTAGCGCATAGTAAAACTAACGCTTTGCTAATTGGCTGCCGCAGCGCAGCTTAGGCAGTCTAGTGGAGGCCACGCTTTTTGTGGCCGGAACGAAATTAAGCAATTTGTTAAATTGCATTTGGTTTCAACCCGATGTCAGAACACACTTCGGGTAAAATCTGTTCTGTGAGGCCTGCAGGAAGGCGCTCCAATTTTGGAAGTGCTAGTTGCCGCTGATCAGCATCTTCGCCAGTCGTGATTGTTTCAATCCAAGGCTTAAAGAAAGACACTCTGGAATACACTTCCACTACACCGTACTTCCCGATATCGCCGCCTTCAACTCTGGAGCTAATACCGAGTAAGTGGCTCGTACCGTCAATAGTCAGATAGGCTGGGCCGCCACTATCGCCCCCACCAGAAACACCTTCGTGTGGTAAAGCTGCATCATCTCTGTCAAATTTGAATTTTAATAGCGGCCCCTCTGCTTGTTCGATTCGATTTTCGGCTTTTCGTAAAACTCCGCCATTTTCATAATTATCAACCGTTTGTCCGGTTAGCCCATTTCCAGTGCCGCCAACACCGATAAACCATATTATCTTGCCAACTTCATCTGTTTTTTCATACAAACTCGCCGGTTCTACATCCTTTATTTGATTTACTAATTTTATTAACGCAATGTCGTGACTTTTACCTGGCTGATAATCTTTATGAACAAAGACACTTTCCACTTTGTGGTAGCCATTATTTAGACCGATGTAGCTACCAGAATTAATACAGAAAGTTGCGTGAGCGGCAGTCACAATCCAATCAGGCTTAATTAATGTGCCATGAGCCCCATCAACATACAGTGTTGCCAATGGTGCAAAATCTGCAGAGTCAGCAAGATATTTTTTGTCATCAACATCATGACGGACCACAATTGCTGAAGCCGATAAGCTTGAAATTATTAATAAAAAAGACAGAAATATACGCATGACTTCCCTATGCAATTTAACGCCCAACTTTGGGGCAGTAACATTCAGGCTTAACTTGGAGCGAAGCGACAGAAGCCTGCATGTTACTGTCCCTGCGAACGCAGTGAGCGACAACAGTTGTTTGTTATGTGCTTTACTCACCAAGCCACTCAAATCTAGCTTTTCTGGCTATCTGATTGAATTCTACCTTATCTATTTTACCCTCCGACAGGTCATCTTCAGCTGCCATTATTATTTTTTGGTAACTGTATTCAATCTCAGCAAGAACATACCCTAATTTCCTTTCTGTAATGTCCCCTTTTTTATAGCTCTCTATTGCTAATTTCCTATTCCACGATTTACCCGCTGGAGGATCGGGTAGAGAAAAATCCTTTTCAAGTAGTGAGTTATCAGTTATGGAATATCCCGCCGCTATTGACTCTTTAGCGCATTGATAAAGCATATAATCAATTGAGTCTTGTAATCCATGAAGATGCCAGTCAAACCCAGCAATACAACCACCAACTATTTTTCCATTTCGATCAGTTATATCAATTCGCCGTTCAGCACACGCCGACAACATAATCAAAAGGATTGTAATACTCAAAAACTTTAAATGCATAATCTCAACTTCTGAAGCACATAACACTGAAAGAAGCGGCGGTGAAACCGTCCGCTTGCTTGTTTTGTTAGGCTGTTTTTTTGTCTACGGCTACGATTCAATTTTGAACCCTGGAAGGCTTTCAACAATCATAGACTTTAACTCCAAAAACTCTTTTTCTGCAAAAGCATCAAAGCCATCGTCTTTGAGTTGATAAAAGACAACCTCGACAAATTTATTTTTTGTATTGGTGTTGAGCAATACGGTGACGTCATATTCTGACTTGAGGATATACATTTTTCCTTTCCCCGGCTTTTGAGGATGATATGCATAACCTCTCGTAAGAACAGCTACTCTTACTTTATTTACTGCTACTTCAGTATTTTCAGCTGTATCAATAGGAATAATAAGGCTTTTCATCGGGAGCATGCCGGCGAAGGAGTTTGAAATAGAAAGCATTAATATTATGGATAAGACGACACTCTTCACAGGTAAATTTCCTTGTTATTATGGGGCCTAACGCTCGCAGCACAGGCCGAAACCCGCGCAGCGGTTAAGGTCCAGGCCACGCAGTGGCCGATTGTGACTGCGTTTGTTATGTGCCATTAGCCACAATAAAGCTCTCCCTAAATTCTTTATATCCATTTGCCAGCTCCCAAATAGAAAAAATGTGCCTTTTGTCGTTATCGAAAAGACAAAATATCTGACAATCAGCATGAGCCTTAGAATTAATTAAATCTTTCCATTCAAAAGTCTGGGATTTATTTCCTAGCTCAAAATAGACATTTTCAGAGTTGTAGCTAATTTTGCCCGTGATTGTCCTAAAAAAGCGTACAAATAAATACATAACTCTACAGCAGTACAAGAAACAGCCATAAACAATAATTAACAGCCAACCGTTTGAATGTAAATCAGAGTCGATTAGGCCCAAATAAATGAGTGTTAAGCTAGAACTTGCGTATAGGCTAGATAAAACTACGCAACCAATGATGATTCCGCATATGGCTGCAACAACTTGAGTAAATTTAGAGTGATAGACCATAATTACCTTGGCACATAACAACTTAATAGAAGGATCTTTGCCCGCAAGTTGCAGACAAAACTTCCTCTGAGTTTTTTTAGTTGCCTGAGTCTATTCTTGTACCTGAATGTAAATCAAGCGTTTTTTTGTTGTATACAATTTGGCGTCTGTAAAATACAAGATGAAAGCCCGCGAGTTGCAGATAAAAAACTCAATATTGTTTACTGTTGGTTTGAACAGGTTGAAAGGGGTAGAAAAAAGCCCCGGCGTTGGCCGGGGCTTGTTGTTAGTGGTACTAGTAAAAAATGATTACTTAGGCTCAAACTCGAATGGCTGGCGCTGGCGTTCGCGCAGGCCAATTTCATTCATACTTTCGGCATCAAACAGTCTGCCGTTTACCATGGTATAAATCACCTTGTCACTGACCCGGATATCGGCCAGCGGATTGCCATCGATAACGATTAAATCGGCCAGCTTACCCGGTTCAATCGTCCCTAGCTGATGATCCATACCAAAGGTTTTAGCCGGGTTAATGGTGGCGGTTTTCAGCGCTTCCAGCGGGCTCATGCCGCCCTGCGCAAACATCCAGATTTCCCAGTGTGCGCCTAAGCCTTCCCGCTGGCCATGGGCACCGATATTGGCGGTAACGCCAACGTCCTGCAGTTGCTTAGCCGTTTTAACCACTTCAAAATGGTTGTAATGATGCTCTGGTGCGGTAGGGCGGCGCATACTGCGCGGCGCTAAAACATCCATGGGCACATACTGGCTTAAGCGGGGGTGTTTCCATACTTCGGTTTTGTCGTACCAGTAGTTTTCACCCCAGATACCGCCATAAG
>TARA_R110002126_G_scaffold291693_1_pt1 | contig 21681 bp, 25 predicted proteins | sample TARA_R110002126 | Tara Oceans TARA_R110002126 (sample SAMEA4397536) | marine metagenome | biome: Polar Biome; feature: [DCM] deep chlorophyll maximum layer (ENVO:01000326); material: water (ENVO:00002006), including particulate matter (ENVO:01000060) such as... | depth 30 m
AATTGCTAACATTACAGGATTATGACGACTTACGGATATACAGTTTTTTAGTAAAATAAAGCGATTTTTTATTCAAGAAATGTTGCAATACTTTTTTTCTTCCAGGATTGTATAAAAAGTCTGGATAAATCTGGTATTCTTTTCTAATTTTTAGGATGTAACTCTCATAAATATTCCAACTTTGACCAAGAATTGATAAATCGAAATCTAGCAGAAAAGCATTATCATTTGTATCACTTAAAATAATTTTATGAGATTTTGTTGAAATAATCAACCGATAAATTTTATCAATATTTATATTTTTATGAGTACATTTTTCTAAAGTCTTTTTTGCAAAATCAGCACTTTTTTCTTCGTTCTTTTTTGATGTTGATTTATAAATAATATCGTGAAACCAAATTGCAAAAAGAATTTCGTCATAATCCATAATTTGAGACTTATTTTCTTTTGCCAAAGCCAACATACTTGATATATGTATCAAATTATGATAATACCTACTTTTTGATGTGTATTTTGTTAAAATAGCATTCCATAAAAATTGAATCACTTCATCATTATCAAAATAATTTTGTGATAATTCAATCCAATCTTTATGTAAAAATCTTGTATTCACTAATTTTCTTTGTGAAGCATTGTTGCGCTTGCTTGCGCTGTTGGATACACTACTAAATCTTCGATATTTACGTGATAAGGTCTTGTAACTACAAAATTGATAATATCTGCAATATCATCAGCCTGCAAGGCTTTAAAACCTGTATATACTGTTTTTGCTCTTTCTGTATCGCCTTTAAAACGCACGTCAGAAAATTCGGTTTCTACCAAACCTGGGTGAATTGCAGATACACGTATGTTATGTTCATTCAAATCTAAGCGCATAGACTTATTTAAAGCGTTTACAGCAAACTTTGACGCACAATATACATTTCCGTTCTTGTACACTTCTTTACCTGCAATAGAGCCAATATTTACAATGAAACCAGTATGATTTGCTATCATATTTGGAATAATTGCTTTTGATACATATAACAACCCTTTTACGTTAATATCTAGCATGGCATCCCAATCGTCTATATCTCCATCTTGTATGGTTGATAAACCGTGTGCATTTCCTGCATTATTGATCAAAATATCAATATTTTTAAAATTCTCTGGAAGCGATGCAATTGCTGATGCGACTTCATCTCGTTTTGAAACATCAAATTGTAAGGTGGTTACCTCTGTATAATCGCTTAATAATTCTTGCAATTTGTCTAGCCTTTCTGCTCTTCTACCACAAAGTATTAGTCTAATATTATTTTTAGCAAACAACTCTGCTGTTGCTTTTCCTATTCCGGATGTTGCGCCTGTTATAAATGCTGTTTTTTTCATTTAGTTTGTTATTCCTCCGAAAGCAGGAGTCTATTTTTATAAATTATTTATTCTTTTTTCAGAGATTCCTGCTTTCGCAGGAATGACAGAATTACTTTAAAATTATGAAATCTAAAATTGATAAGCTATGTATTAAGAATCAAATTTAAAAAAGTTTTAAACAAGAAAAAGCCACCCTCCTCAGGGTGGCTCTCCTTTCAATTGGTTATTGAGTAATAACCAACCAAAAATCAACTAACCAAACTTTATTTTTAATTTCTTTTATTCTTTATTCTTCTTTCTATTTTAGTACGTTTTCTGTTGCTATTCCTTACAATATCTTTTGCACTTTTAACATTGTTTTCACTTTTTAAGTATTGTATAAATCCTCTTCCAGAAAAATCGTACGTAGTATCTGAATTGATGTGATATAGACTTACTCTTCCATCATTAATAACGGTCAATTCAAATTCTTCTATATCTCCACCATCATAATTCAATGTTAAAATTTTAAGGTCTTCAAAACCATTCACATCAAATATTTCATACCCTCCTACATAATCCCAATTTATATCTGCAATTTGTGTGCCAAAGTTATCTTGAGAACTATAAAAAGTTGTTATATTTTCTGGTGTAAAGCCAAGGTAATTTTCATTATCAAAAGGGTTTTCATTTCCACCAACGGCATTAATTTTTTCCCAAGCTTCATACTCTTGCAAAAAGTATTCTATGTTTTCGTAAAACAGTCTGTCATAATCGAAATTATTAGTACTATATCCGATTAAATAATAGGCTACATTTTCTCTGAAACTATAGATTCTAATTTCATTATTAGATATAATATCGACTTCGAAATCGTTAAAACCATCTATATCGTGATTGGTTTCTAATAATCCATTAAAAGAAGTATAGGTTCCTACATCAATTCCAAAACCATTGCCTGTTCTTCCAATATCAACAATATTATTATTTGCATATAAAATACCGTTGATAAATGAGAGTGTAAATGCTCTTGACACATAAGGTATATCTCCATTTCCTTCAGTTCTGTGGTAATCTACATACCATAAATCATAACCAGAAACAACTTCTTCTAAAGTTGGTGGATAGTTTTCTACAAAACCATCATTATATACTGTACAAGAACTTAAAAATGTTCCTGTAATCACAATAGCGAAAAGTAGTTTTAGCGTCTTCATAAGCTTTCTATTTTATGGTTATACTTATGAATATTCAAATTGCGTGCCAAAAAATAATCCATTCGAATAAGAATGGATTAATCTATTGATTTTCTATTGTTTAGTAGTTCAAGGAATGGGAATTGATTTTTCTTTTTGAAGCGATTTTATTTTGTAATATGCTAATTTTCCATTGATTTTATAACTAATTACCGCTTCATTTTCTTTCAATTCAAAAGGAAACTTTTTAATAAGAGGAACTGGGTTGTTTAGTTCTCTTGTTGGATTAGCATCTAAAACGATATTATTTTGTGTAGCTGATGAATTAAAATAGCCAATTACTAATTTACCCGATGTAGCTTTTTTAGTTTGAAGTTTCGCTACTTTATTTCTAAAATAAATGCTATCGAACTGAAAATCAGTATTTTTTATATAGTTGATTTTTACATTTGTTCCTCGAATACCGGGCTGACCTCCAATCCAATTTTCATAAACCGCAGCAGTAATTTCAAAAGGTAGATTCTTTTCAAAATTTAAACTCCCACATTGTGAAAAACTAATTGTAATAGTTAGTATTGATAAAACTCTCATTGCCTTCATTTTTAATTATTTAAGTTGATGAACTCAAATTATGTGCCAGTATAAAAACTTGATAAAAAACAATCATCAGCATTAACATAAAAACAAATAACGCCATTCGTTTTAGTTGCGATTTATAAAACTTACCATTATCCTAATTTCTTTAATACGCTTTTTTAGTTTTAAGATACTGTTCGTTTCGCTTTTTATAAATTGACTTATTTCTGAGAAATTTGGTCATAAAAAAAGCGAACCAAAAAGGTTCGCTTCGATATAATACTATATTTTTTCTTAGTTGTTCAAAGCCTCAGCTCCTCCAACAATTTCTAAAATTTCATTGGTAATCGCTGCTTGACGTGCTTTGTTGTATTTTAATAACAACTCATCTCTTAAATCAGTTGCGTTGTCTGTTGCTTTGTGCATTGCCGTCATACGAGCGCCATGTTCCGAAGCAAAACTATCTCTTAACGATTTATATAACTGGGTTTTTAAAGATTTAGGTATTAAATCTTCAACAATTTCTTCTTTTGAAGGTTCAAAAATATAGTCAGAATTTACAGCTGATGCATCTCCACCTTCAATAGGTTTAATCGGTAAAAACTGTTCTACTTGAGGTAATTGAGTTGCTGCATTTTTAAATTGATTGTACACCAATTCAATTTTATCATAGCTTCCATTTACGTACATCGCCATTAACTCTTCTGCAATCACCGCAACGTTATCAAAAGTTAAATCGTCATAAATCTCATTTCTTGAGGCAACAACTGTATACTTTTTGGATAAAACGGCTGCTCCTTTTTTACCAATACCAAAAACATCTACTGTTTTATCTGAATATTTTGCTGCAACTGTTTTGATAAATTCTTTAGAAATTGATGAATTAAAACCACCACAGAGCCCTCTATTAGAGGTTATTACTACCATTAAAACTTTTAAAACCTCTCTCTGATCAGAATAGACTCCACCAGAATCACTGTCTAACGTAGCACTTAAATTTTGTAATAATTCAGTTAACTTAGAGGAATAAGGTCTCATTGCAGTAATAGCATCTTGCGCTTTTTTCAACTTTGCAGCAGATACCATTTTCATTGCAGAGGTAATCTGCATGGTTGAACCAATTGAGGTAATTCTGTTACGTATTTCTTTTAAGTTTGGCATATTTTAGTAATTAGTTGTTAGTAATTAGTTGCTAGTAGTTAAACCGAAGTTTAACTACCAAACACTAACTTCTAATTTAAAAATGAGTAGAAATCTCTTTAGCCGCTGCTACTAAAACAGCGATTACTTCGTCTGTTAATTTACCAGCCTTTAAAGTATCTAAAGTGTCTCTATGTTTTGCGTTTAAGTAATCTAGATAATCCGTTTCAAATTTCTTTACTTGATTTACAGGAACATCTTTTAGTAAGTTCTTAGAACCAGCATAGATAATTGCAATTTGATCTTCTACGGTGTAAGGATCATTTTGTGCTTGTTTTAAAATTTCAACGTTACGTTGACCTTTAGAAATTACACTCATTGTTGCCGCATCTAAATCAGATCCAAACTTTGCAAATGCTTCTAATTCACGATAAGCAGCTTGATCTAATTTTAAAGTACCTGCTACTTTTTTCATCGATTTAATCTGAGCGTTACCACCAACACGAGATACAGAAATACCTACGTTAATTGCCGGACGAACACCAGAGTTAAATAAATCTCCGTCTAAGAAAATTTGTCCATCTGTAATAGAAATTACATTTGTTGGAATATATGCGGATACATCTCCTGCTTGTGTTTCAATAATTGGCAATGCGGTTAACGAACCTCCACCTTTTACAATTCCTTTTAAAGAATCCGGTAAATCGTTCATTTCACTTGCAATTTTATCATCATTAATGACTTTTGCAGCACGCTCTAATAATCTTGAGTGTAAGTAAAATACATCACCAGGATAAGCCTCACGTCCTGGAGGTCTTCTTAATAATAAAGAAATTTCACGGTAAGCAACGGCTTGTTTTGATAAATCATCAAAAATAATTAAAGCCGGTCTTCCTGAATCTCTAAAAAACTCTCCAATTGCTGCTCCAGCAAATGGCGCATATACTTGCATTGCTGCAGGATCTGATGCATTTGCAGCAACAATAGTTGTATAAGCTAAAGCTCCTTTTTCTTCTAACATATTTGCAATAGCTGCAACTGTAGAAGCTTTTTGACCAATAGCAACATATATACAATATACTGGGTTACCAGCATCGTAAAATTCTTTTTGATTTAAAATGGTATCAATAGCAACTGTAGATTTACCTGTTTGACGGTCTCCAATAATCAACTCACGTTGACCTCTACCTACAGGGATCATTGCATCAATAGATTTAATACCTGTTTGTAATGGCTCAGTTACTGGTTCTCTGTAAATAACACCTGGCGCTCTTCGTTCAAGAGGCATTTCATAAGTTGTTCCCGTAATTGGTCCTTTACCATCAATAGGGTTTCCTAAAGTATCTACAACTCTCCCTACAATTCCTTCACCTGCTCTTAAAGAAGCAATTCTTTCAGTTCTTTTTACTGTAGAACCTTCTCTAATTGAAGTAGACGCTCCTAATAATACAACACCTGCATTATCTTCTTCTAAGTTTAAAACGATACCTTCTAAGCCGTTTTCGAATTCTACTAACTCACCATATTGTACGTTAGCTAATCCGTAAACACGAGCAATACCATCACCCACTTGTAATACTGTACCTACCTCGTTTAATGAAGCTTGCGCCTCAAAATTAGTTAATTGTTCTTTTAAAATTGCTGATACTTCAGCTGGTTTAATACTTGCCATCTTTTTTTATTTAGACTTTAGTCGCTAGACTTTAGACATTAGTTGTTAGCTTTTGGCTATTTACTTTAAACTTGTTTACCATAGCCAAAAAGGCAATAGCAAAAAAATACTTTATATTTTAGGAATAAAATGACTGTTGTCGAATTCCTTTTTTAATTCATTTAAATAATTTGAGATACTTGCATCATATTGCACATCTCCAACACGTAAAATAAACCCTCCTAAAATAGCTGGATTTACAACGTTTTCTAAATTTGCATTTTCTCCTGTTAAGGCTACAATTTTAGCTATAACTTTTTCTTCAATTGCTTTTGTTAAAGGCACTGCCGTAGTAACTTTTGCAACTTGCACATGTTTTAGAAAATCATAAATGATAGAATATTGCTTTGCAATTGGCTCTAACATTGAAATTCTTTTATTCTCTTCTAATAAATTAAAAAGACCCAATGTAATATTGTTAATTTTACCTGTAAATAAAGCATTTAAAACTTTCATTTTATCTTTTGCTTTAATAACCGGACTTCTTAACATTACCTCAAACTCATTATTTTCTGCAATAGTTGCAGCAATAAGCTTCATATCGCTGTCTACGATAGTTTCTGAATTTGTGTCTTTAGCAAGATTTAAGATTGCTTTTGCGTAACGTAATGCTGCTCTTGCGTCTCTCATAATTTGCTTAATTTAAAGTAACTTCTTTTAAGATGCTTTCAACTAATGCTAGTTGATCTTTCTTATTAGATAATTCTTTTTTAATTACAGATTCTGCAATACCAATCGATAATTCTGCTACATTCTTTTTAATTTCAGCCAATGCTGCTTGTTTTTCTTGTTGAATTGATGCCTGTGCATTTTCAATCAATTTAGTAGTCACGTCTTTTGCATCTTCTTTTGCTTCAGCAATCATCTTATCTCTAATATCTCTTGCTTCTTTCATCATTGCTTCTCTTTCTGCTCTTGCCTCTTTTACCAACTTTGCATTATCTGCTTGTAAATTTTGCATTTCTTTACGTGCATTTTCTGCTGCTGCCAAAGCTTCTTCGATACCAGATTCTCTCTCTTCTAAAGAATTTAAAATAGGTTTCCAAGCAAACTTTACCATTAACCCAATTAAGGCCAATAATAAAATTGTAGAGACTACAAATAATCCTGGTGAAAAATCGTTTAATAAAGTTTCCATACTATAAACTAATTATATGTTTTTTTCGTTTTTGTTTAATCTAAAAAGAATTCCTTTAAGTTTTCTTTAAAATTGTCATTCCTGTGAAAACAGGAACTAAAAAACACATTCTGTAACCAACCGTTACAGAACTGTGCTTTTTGTTTTTGTTTGGATTATTTTCCTAAGAATAATGCACCAAATGCTAAACCTTCTAATAATGCAGCGATAATAATCATTGCTGTTTGGATTTTTCCAGTTGCTTCTGGCTGACGAGCAATACCTTCCATTGCTTTTCCACCAATTTGACCTAATCCAATTCCAGCACCGATTACGATTAATCCTGCTCCAATCATGTTGTACATAATAAATGTATTTATATTAAATTAAACAAACTTGTATTAATGAGCTTCTGCATGATCTTCTACAGCCATACCAATAAATAATGCTGAAAGCATTGTAAAGATATACGCTTGTAAGAAGGCTACTAAAACCTCAATTAATGTTATAAAAAATGATAATACTAAAGACAATCCTGTTGCACCAACAACCCCTAAAGATTCTTTTAAAGTAAACATGATTGCTATTAGACTCATTACCACAATGTGACCTGCTGAAATGTTTGCGAACAAACGTACTAATAATGAAAACGGCTTTATAACCAAGGCTCCAGCCAATTCTATAATTGCTAAAATTGGACGAATTAAAATAGGAACTCCTGGCATCCATATCATATGCATCCAATATCCTTTTGTACCACTTACCGAATAAATTATTAATGTAAAAATTGCCAAACAAGCGGTAACTGCTAACTGACCTGTTACATTAAAACCTAAAGGTGTTAGGCCTGCTAAGTTTAAAACCCAAATAAAGAAAAACACAGTTAACAAATATCCTGTAAATCTTCTATAATGTTTTTCACCAATATTTGGTTTCGCAATTTCATCTCTAACATACAATACCAAAGGCTCTAAAACTCTTGCGAAACCTGTAGGAATTTTTTTCGTTTTGTATTGATTTGCCAATCTAGAAAACCAAAACAACAATAAGAAACCAATCAATAAAATACCTACTACACTTTTAGTGATTGAAAAATCTAAAGCTTTGTGTGCATTTGTTGGGTGATGGTCTGCATCAAAATTAATTGATGAAGCCCCATTATCTAATTCGTAAATTTTAGCGTGTACTTTTGCAAATTTTATTCCATTTTTCTCTACAATTACGTGACCATCATCATTATGATGAAATTCTGAAGACATAAAAGTAACCAAACCTTCACTAGACCACAGGATTATTGGTAATGGAAAACCTAAATGATGTCTTTCGCCATCATCACCTGTATAAGAGTACAAAGAAAAATCGTGAGAATCTTTAATGTGATGCAGAATATAAGCCTCTACCTCTTCTTTTGTATTTACACGACCTCCGTCGTTTTGATTATCGTGTTTTTTATCTGAACCACTAGCAAATATTGCAGATGAAAAAAGTGCTATGAATGCTATTGTAAGAAATTTGATTGATTTTTGTGCAATCTTCATGGTTAAAATACGCTTTCTAAATTCGGCGCAAAGATATAGAATATTTTATAACCACAAACCATTTTTTAAGGAATTGTTAATTATTGTCTTTTTAGTAGAATTTTAGCTACAAAAACAGCTTCTGTTAATAAAAAAATAATGACTGGTATAATTAAAGATACTCTTGATGCAAAAGACAAGTTATCCTCTGTAAATATTGGATTGTAGAAGATATTACAAAAAAGGATTAGTTTTAGAACTATAGTTGCTAGATATATAAAACCCAGTTGTTCAAAAATTTTATCAACAGTAGAAAACAGTAAAAAATTAGTGCAAATTAGCAACGAAAAACCAAGGTGAAATAGGTAAACTTTTTTTAACGAAAAAGGTAAAACTAAAGCTTGTTTTTCTATATAATTTTCGTGTAAAAACAAGCTGAGAAAAAATATAGTGAAAAACACGAAAGCGTATAAAAATATACTTTTAATCATTAATTTTGTTGGCCTGTTTTATTAATGAATACATTGCTAAAAAAATAGCAAGAAGTGTAATCGTTTCTTTTAAAAATTGTGTTTGGAAAATGGTATCTAACCATTTACCGAATAAAAAACCTAAATAAATGGTTAACCCCATTTGTAAGCCTGCACCAGAAAGTTGTAGTGCTTTATTTATAGGCTTTTTTTTCTCTTTTGTAATCTTTTTGTTTTTCGTCTGATTTTTTTCCATCCTCTATTTTTAAAACTTTAGGTGGTACTTTCATCATGCAAGAGGCATTAAATGTTGCTCCAGGTTCTACAGAAAGTTTGCCTACAATAACATCTCCAGAAATATTTGCACTAGATTTTACAGTTAAAATATTTTCTACGTTTAGTTGTCCTGAAAATGTGCCTTCAATATCTGTATTTAAAGCGTGAATATTTCCTTTTACAAGGCCTCCTGAACCAATAATTACTCTGCCTTTTGTTTTTAAATCTCCTTCTAAAACACCATCAATTCTATAATCTCCTTCAGAAATTATTTCTCCTGTAATTTTTGTGTTTTTTGCAATAACGTTTCTTTCCATTGTTCTCGACTTAATTTTTAGAAGTTCGTTTAAAAAAAAATACAATTATTTAGTTAATTGTGCTACAATTGCTTTCGCTTTTTTACCTTCTTCTGTATTTCCATAGCTTACTGCTACAAATTCTAAAGCTGTTTTATACGCTTCTTTATCTTTAAATTTTCCAATAGCAAACGCTTTTAAAAGTTCGAATTTTGGTAATAATTCTGAATTTGGAATTGTTGGTAAAAATTCATCAGTTTTGGCAATTACCTCTTCGAACTTATCGGTTTTGTAAAGGTAATACATTTCTTTATATGTGTTTTCTACTTCACCTATAACAACTTCTTCCTCTTTAAATTCTGTATCTGGATTCTGAATAATTTGTGCAAATTTAGTTTCTGGATACTCTGAAAGAATAACATTCTTGTGTTTTCGGGCCTGTGACACATCACCTAAATTAGTGTAAATTTGATATAAATGCCAATTTATTGGTAAAATCAATTCTTTTGCTGGTTGTAAAGACGCGACTCTCTCTAGCCTTTGCTTTGCTAAATTTTGATTTTTAAACTGCTCTTTATAAATCAACCCTAATTCATACAATGCTTGATTGCGATATATTTTTAGGCTATCAATTACCAATTCATCAGTAGGAATTGCGCTCAAATAGGTGTTTAAATCGTATTTTACATTTGTTTTGGTTACTTGTGTGGAATCTTGAGTTGCACCTCCTATGGTTGCTTTTTCTGCCCATCTCCAATTGTCTGCTAACTTTCTTGTTCCCCAAATTTTTTGAAATTCGGTTTTACCAAAACTTAAAGATTGGTTGTTGTAAAAATACCAATTTCCTTTATCCGCAGATTGCAAACCTCCACCAGTATTACCAAACGCCAATTGATTTAACCGCAACTGAGCCGCATCTTCATCTGCCTTTTTTAACTTAGTAATATAATTTTCAAAAAACGTTTTTTGTTCTTCTTCTGATAACGAAGCGATTTTTATGATACTATCGTTTATAGTAACCACTTCTTCGAATTTAATTAAGGAAGCTAAGTTTTTATGTTTTCTTTTTACACGTCTAATTCGCAAATCTAATGTATCTGTAGTTACTTGTAAAACACTGTCGTAATAAGCGCTTGCCAGTACATAAGCATCTTCTTTAAAGGATAAATTTCCTAGTTTTTCGTAGGTGAATGTTTTTTGTTTATCACTACCATTTTTGGCTCTTAACGATTTGTTGTAATTTTCTTTAGCAATTTGAATACTATCATTATTTTGATGTAAAACCGCTTTTTGGTAATACAGCTCGTCTAAATAAGGTCTGTTTTCTCGTATTTTTAGCAACTTGTTTAACTTTTCTAAAGCAACTTGTGCTGTAGAATCATTAGAAGAATTTTTAGCCAACTCTATGTTTGCATGTATTTTATATTTGTAGGGTGCTTTTTTAAAGTCAATTAATCTTTGAAAAACTAAACGCGCTGAATCCTTTTTATTTTCTTGACTATACATTTGCCCCAAAATAAACAAGTTTCTAGCTGCTTGTACTCTATTTTCTAATGTTCTAGTTGCTAATTGTAAGTGTTTTTTTGCTTTTTGTAAACTATCGCTTTTTACATATGCCATTGCTAAAGCTGTGTGTCCTTGTTCTTTAATTTTGTTAGAAAAATTTGCTTCTAAGGTATCTTTAATCTCTAATAATAACTTAATTGTTTCAATTGCCCGCTCTTCATTATCCATTCTAATAGCAGCTTTTGCACGCCAAACTTTAGTTTCTGCAATTAAATTAGCATTCGGATAATTAGCAATTACGTAGTTAAAAGCCTCTACAGCCGGCACAAAACGTTGCGCATAATAACGCGATTTGCCTAACAACAAATACGCATCGTCAATTTGCCTGTTGCGTTCCATTCCTTCTATATTCATTCCATGTTTTTGAATGGCTTTAATGGCTTTGTCTTCGGCTTTTTCAAAAGTAGTAAGTTCTTTTTTTTCTTCAGCCTTATTTCTGCGACTTCCAAAACCTGCTCCAGGACCATTGTTGAATTTTGGTGCTGCTATTTTATCTTCTTCAAAAGCTATCGGTTCTATAGGTAATTGTTGAAACCAATCGTCTTTGTACTCATTATCAATAGCTTCTATACCTGCTCTAAAAGCTTCTTTACCATTAAATAAGATGTTATATTTTGTGGTTACTGCGTGATAATTTCTACTAATAATAGTATCTTTTTTGGTGCTACAACTATATATAGCAACAAAAAGTATAATAATGATTGTTATTTTTTGAGTAGTTTTCAAACAGGTAAATCTAAATGAATTAATTCGTTATAAGAGTCAAAAACTCTTATGTACAACTGATTTGTACCGAAAATAGTATAAATACAGTCCGTAAAAATAATAATAAATTAAGAATAGCCTACTTTAATTGGAAAGAGATATTGATTTTGATAAAAATAAGCCTCAAATACACGAATTACAAATCTCAGAATTCTGATGAAATTGATAAATTAAATACCCGAAGCTAAATTAAAAAACAACTTCTAAAGTTTTGCCACAAATGCACGAATTGTAGTTTTTGGTTGATTGATAAAAGTTCGTGTATTCATGGCATAAATAGGTTCCTCGTTTTGCAATAGCAACAAATTTAAAAAAAACCTCGAGACGAAATCTCAAGGAACTTGTTTTTAATTAAACTGAAAAGTAGCTTTCTAATTCTTTTAAAGTTTCTGCTGAAGTTTCGATATCTTTTACCACAGTTCCTTTGTCTAAAACTACAATTCTTTCACAAACTTCGGTTACGTGTGTTAAATCGTGACTTGAAACTAAAACCGTAACTTCTCTATTTTCTGTAAGCTCTTTGATAATTTTCTTTAATCGAATTTGTGTTGTAGGATCTAAATTTGCAAAAGGCTCATCTAAAATAACCACTTGTGGATTACCCATCATTGCAGCCACAATTCCTGCTTTTTTTTGATTTCCTTTACTTAAATCTCTTAAATATTTTTTCTTCCCAACAATTTCTCCGTTAAAAAATTCATCAAATTTCGATAAAAAACTTTTTACATCAGCCTTGTTCATTCCTCTTAAATCGCCAATAAACTCAAAATATTCTTCTGGAGTTAAATACCCAATTAAAAAAGATTCATCAATAAAAGAACCTGTAAAAGACTTCCAATCTTCGCTTTTACTAACAACAATATCATTGTTAACAATAGCTCCTGTTGTTGGTCTTATTAAATCTAAAAGTATATTAAATAATGTGGTTTTTCCTGCACCATTGTTACCCACCAAACCAAAACTCTGCCCTGTTGGAATTTCAATAGTATCTACATTTAAAACTTCTGCTTTTCCGTATTTTTTTGAAATTGTATCTATTGTAATCATTGTCTGTTTTTTAAGTTTAAATTAGGCTTCTTTTCCAAAAGCGTTAATCATAGCGTATTTATCTTTTATGTACTTTTTCTCTATAAAATTCATGGCATAATTCTTTAATAATAGGCATACGACTCCAATTGAAGCTACAGCTATATAACCAGAACTACCACCCACAAATTTATTGAGTAACCAAAAAATGAGCATTGGGAATAACATTAATGGAATAATTACAATAAACTGTGTTGCACTTGTACCTTGGGTATTTCCAAATCCGCTCTTATTTAAATCGATTCTTTTTCGGTTAAAAGACCCTGCAAAAAGCAAAAACAATGAGTTAAACCCAATGTTAAAAATTGCGCCACAGGTTATCATCAAGAAAATATCTACCCCAAAATATAAATAAGGAATACTTAAAAAGTATAAAATTGCAGTCATTACCACCATTAAAATCCACTTAGATTCTAAGAATTTACGGTATTTAAAACCTTGACTCATTAACATTTTGTAGTGTGCACTGTCCCAAGCAGGAATAAATTGTCCGTAATTAAATGTAAACCCTCCTGTTACAAATAAAGAAGCAAACATTAACATTGCAGGCATATTTCTATACGTTTCTTGTGTGAAAAATATCAACCCATAAAAAAGAAATAAGAAAGACATTAAGAAAACTGTTTTGGTTCTCTTATTTCTCCATATTAACCGCATGTCATTTTTTATAAACGGTGCTACATCTCCTAATCTATTTGCAAAAGACAAGTCCGCAGATTTTGCCTCTTCTACTTTTTGAGAAACAGCTTGATCTAAATACACTTGATTGAGCAATTGTTTAAAATTTAAAGTATATAAAACTACCAATACAAACAAGCCAATGAAAGAATAAATGGGGTTTGCATAAATGGCATCAAAAATTTGACCTCCAAACCCAGTAACATCTAAAAAATCAAACTTTTGAAGCGCTATTAAAGATGCTAGCGTTGTTAAAATAACTCCAAAAGCAACGTTATTTTTATTAATTAAAAAGTTTAAAAAATTACTTGACTGAATTATAAGAAGTATAAAAAACAACCAACCTAACACCCCAATAGTGTCATAGCCTTCTTTTATTAAAACCACGGAAAAAGGAATGTAAAAAAACAAACCAAATATATTAAAAGGAGAAAATGATGATTTCCCCAAAACATAATGCACTAATTTGCTTTTTTTAATAGGTAAAATTAACATTGGTTTGATGTTCATAACCGGTAATTTTTGCATTAAATACCTTAAAATTAAATCACCTAAAACAGCGTATAACAAATAGGAATTTACCATTTGTAAAGGGTCTTGCTCTGGAAATTCTTTTTTAAGAATATAGTACCCGCCAACTCCAATTACTAAAAAAGAAATAATAAAATACAAGGCAAAAAAAAGCATTAATATCTTAATTGCAATTCCTTTTTGCCAATGTGAAGATCTAAAATACTGTTTCCATTCTAAATTTAAAAAGTGTGCAATCATAAGTTTAGTAAGTTAGTTGGTGTATAAGTAGTCGATGAAATGATTTTGTTACAAATTTTTTACCAATTTATATTCAGGATAGGTTTCTTGCAACAATTCTTCTGCTTTTTTTGGCAATACAACTAACGAAACATAAGAATAAATAATGGCTAAAGTGATTAAAAAAGCGACTATCGATTTATAATAAACAGAATTAGAATATTCAATTAAACTAGATAAATGGAACAAATTGGAAAACACTAATACACTACCAAATGCACCAGCATTAAATATCATATCTTCTAAAACATATTTCACTTTCTTTTGTTCGAACCTTTTTTTTGATTTCCTAGTTATTTTATAAGCATAAAAACCATCAACTAAGCCTAAAATTAACATAAAAGAAAGCAAATAATTCTCGTTAATTTGAAGTGACATTATGCTATAAAAAAATATAAAAATTAAGAGAGTTAGTATCACTTTAGGCAATTTGAACCAATCTTTTATAAATCTCCATAAGATTTTTCGATACTTTTTACCCACCTGTATTTGTTTGGCTTCTATGACATCCATAAAACCAAAAATTCCAAATTTTTTAAAAGATTTATCACGTGCATCTTCAAATGATATTTTAGGATTGTCCTTCCAAATTTCTTCAATATCATTGGCCAAATGATCTACCAATTCTGATTGTACATCATAATGATATACATAATGTTGTCGGGTAAATTTGTAGAGTTCTTGGATATGGTTTGGGGTTAGTTTCATGGTTTAATCAACTTTAAATAGATAGAATTAATTTTTTGATATTTCTTAAAAAAAGTTTGGTAACCTACATAAAACATTGGGTATAAAATTAATATTACAATGGATAAGTAAATATTCGATTGTTCTTGAACATCTAAAAATACTTTTGGGAAAAATAGGAAACAGTTTAAGAAGGACAATGTCATAGTTAAAAAAGTAAATGATGCCAATAAACTCGCAGATTTAAATATTTTCTTATAATTAAATAAATTATAAGCTACTAAAGCTAAAAAAAGGACAATTAAACTTATTAATATACTTTTGGTAACTATTTTAACCTCTAAAGAAAAGTATAATAATAACATTAAAATTGCATAAGATAACAAAGATTTAAAACTTGTGAAAAACGATTTAAAACCTAGATTAATCTCTTTATTGTAAAATTTTGAATATTGTTTTTGTCTTTTTTGAATTAAGCTTTCAAAGCTACCTTTCCAACCTAAACTGATAAACGAATTTTGAATAGCATCTTCAAAATTTTCTCCTAATTCCATTCTTTTTTCCACATCAGAAACAATATGATCTAGCATTTCTATTCTAATGTCCCAATATTTTACACCGTTTTTTATCAAACGATTTTCTATATGCTGTATTTGTTGTTTTGTTAATTCCATAGTTTATGAAATTTTATAGGTTTTTAAAGCTTCGATATGTTTATTGTAAAAGGTGTAATAGATGTATGATGATGTTAAAAACACAAAATTAAAAGCGATCCAAATTGCATTCGTCGACACATTATCAACTGTATTGGTAAATAAGAACTTAAAACTAATCAACAAACCAAAAACTAAACTTGCGGTTTGTGTTCTTAAAATAAAGCTATAGGTAGTCTTTTCTTTACTTTTCCATTTTTTTATCATCAAAAAAATAAAGAAAAAAGTAGCGCAAACACCTATTATTTGTATCAATGGAAAAATAGCATTTATAACATCAATAACAACAGGAACTTTTAAATATTGAACAAAAATTAAAGGAAAAAAATACGCAGAGAGATACATAAAGTAAAATTTCTTAAACGACTTTTTAGCTTTTTCTACGACCATTTTTGGTGCTGTATAATACATTCCGAAATAAAAACTTGAGGTTTCTTTGATATGCTTTTTCCAAGAATTTGTAACCATACTAAAAGCGGTGTCAAAACTCATCTTCTGGTTTTTGATTTTCTCTTCAATATCCGTTACAATATGATCGTAAGTTTCTAAACGAATATCTACATAAGTAATATTGTTATTGTTTAAAAAATGCTCAATTTTTTGGGTTTGATTTTTTGTGATTTCCATATTACTCCAAACTAAATTTAGGATTTACCAAATGCTGCATCGTCTTTAAAAACTCTTGCATTTCTTCCAATTTATTTATGGTTTCTTTTGTTCCGCTTTCTGTTAGTTTGTAGTATTTACGTAATCTGTTTCCCACTTTTGCAACCTCAACATCCAACAAACCATCTGCTTCTAATTTGTGTAAAGCTGGGTACAACGCACCTTCTGTAATTTGTAATTCGCCTTTGGTTAATTCTTTTACTTTCTGAGTAATTTCATAACCATACATTTTATCATTACTTTCTAATAATTTTAAAATGATGGTTTGTAAAGAACCTTTATATAATTTTTGATTTCCCATATTTGTTGATGTGTAAAAGCTTCGTTGAAATATTTATTACTACACAAATATATACATAATTTTCTAATGCATCAAATTCTTATGTATTAGATAGTTCAGATAAAAAATCCTAGGAAAATGAATTCTTAGGATTTTTAAAAAGTATTTAATTTTAGATTGCTTCGTAAAAACTCGCAAACACAAACATGCTCTTAATTATAATAAAAAATATGAGTTCCTTACCTTTAGTAAGGTTAGGATGGGCTTACCTTTAAAACATCAGCAATAATTCGTTCTAAATCTGCTTTTGGTAAAGCTCCATTTGCCATTTGTGGTTCGCCTTCTGTTGGGCAAAATAACATAGATGGTATGCTTCTAATGCCAAAGGCTACGGCTAATTCTTGCTCTGCTTCTGTATCAATCTTATAAATATCAATTTTATCTTTATACTCTTCAGAGAGTTGCTCTAAAATGGGCGCGATAATTTTACAAGGTCCACACCAATCTGCATAAAAATCAATTAATGCAGGTTTATCGCCTTCAAATTTCCACTCCTTGTTTTTTTCAAAATTAAAAACCTTTTCTAAAAAAGTTTCTTTGGTTAAATTTTCTGTCATAATTTAAAATTTTTTATTTCGACAATATCGAAATTTCATCAATCAGTAATCCCCAAGAAATTGAGAATTTTATTTTTTCTGCGCATTCTGGAATTCAATTTTTTAATTCTCAAAAATAGTCGTTTTCTTATCTCATAAATTACAAATCATCAATAATACAAAAATAGAAAAGTTAAAAACCGTTAAATAACTATTAATCCAAAATGGCAAATGTTTCGTTTGGATTAAACGTTGGAAAAAAAGAATTAGAAAATAAAGAACACTCTATATACATCAGATATAGATATGAAAGAAAAGTTGATTTTAAAAAAGCGATTAGAAAACATAGACTCATTAAATTTTCACCTAATGTATTTAAAAACTGGAGTTTCACCAACCTTTAATAAATCACTAATATTATATGAATATTATAAATCTGAAAATAAATTACCACAGTTAAATAATACTTTTTAAATAGCTATAGAAATTTAAAAAAACACAAGTGCTATGGCGAAAGTAAACAAAGAGTATAACAAACTGATTTTAATTGGTAATGGTTTTGATTTAGCTTTGGGCTTAAAAACCTTTTATAATCATTTTTTATTTTGGCTCTGTTGATTGGATAGATATGGAAGCAACTTATTTTTGAGTTGTTAAAAGAAAATTTTACACCTTCACAAGGTTTTCTACCTTGACTTTATTAACTATTTCAGTGTAAATATCTGCTGAATTTTCTGGAGTTTCTAAAGATACTATTAAGGAATATTTTAGTTTTTCATTGTATTTTTCTTTTGATTTCAAATTTTTCCACCAACCAGAAGATTGAGGAAATATAGCTATTCTATTACAATCTGCAATTTCAATAGCTGGGCCTACCCAATAATTACTATGTACTGAACCACGAAAAACATTTTCAGCCCCTAAAACCCACCTACTATTTCCAGTATTTTTATTAAAATCAGTTGAATCAAGATTTTCTTTCTTTAAATCTTTAGCTAACCTATCTCTATTGAACTTATTTGTTCTCAATTTAAAATTAGAAAGTGTTTCACCTGGATTAATTAAAGCAAATTTTAGAGCTGCTGACTGATATGAATATTTATTCTCATTGCCTCTTTCACCTGGATTTGGCTCTATAAAATAGGATAATGTTACCTTCAAAGTTACCTCTGTATTTTCAATACTTTCTAATATCTCTTTAGGCCAAGGAAAATCGTAATAATGAACTTCGTAAGTTTCTGGCTCTTTGCTTTTTTCTTTTTTGTAAGGTTGTATTATTTCTTCTGCAATGAATGTTAAATAATTTGTTTTACAAGATATTGCTTTTTGGATATTTGGAACTCCATAGCCAACAATTCTTAATAGATTTAAAGCCGATAAACTCTTTCCATCAAAATTAAATTGTTTTTTCATTTCATTAGTCCAGCTTGATGAGTGTATTATTAGAGCTCTTAATGTTTCTTCCCAAGCATCTGGATATACATTTCTCAATTTTGCAAGAAAATTTGCAGCTAGAGCTGTAGCAGCACTTGTAGCATGTATGGTTGTATAAAGATTTCGAAGTGGTTTATGTGATGTAGTTAAGAGGTCTAATTCAATATCATTCTCAACAACTCCATTATCTGATAATCTTAAATTACCTCCTTCAAAAACTACTTCTGGCTTTATTGGCCAATTTCTTTCAAACGAGCTTGAAGTTCTGCTAAATGGAGATAATTCTTTTTTATTAGCAACTGTTTTATTTTTTATTAATGTTTTTGTAGTGTAAGCCCCTATAGTAATAGCATTCCAAGCTTGAGCTGGACTCTCAATAATACAATTCAGATTAGTTTCTGGGTATTGAGTATAATCATCTGAAAACCGTACATTTCCAGTAGATATTACAAATATTTTTTTATCATTTAAATCATCTCCAAAAATAGCTTTATCAATTGCTGATGACCAAGAAGATGGTTTTCCAAATTCTACTTGATAGTCAGCTGTTACAGCCGAGCAAAATATCCTTTTATATTTTGATGAGGAAATTTTTGCAATACTTAAAGCCTGTTCTGTAATATTTGGATAACTTTCTTTTTTATTATATCCTTTGTTTGGAATAATTTTTATAGATTCTAATTTATGGTTTATGATTATACTACTTGTTTGTTTCAGAATATGTTTTAAATCCCCATATACAGACAGACCTGCCATTGAAGAACCATGACCAATAAAACTAGGCTCTGCAATATCATTTTTACCCCATATCTGATTGACAGTTAATTTATCATTTTCGTTTAACATTGGTGACAACAACCTGTGGCCATTATTAATACCTGTATCTAATATTGAAATTACATTATTGGTTTTTTTAAAAGTTATTTTTTCAAGAGAATCATTTATCCATTCATTATTCTCTATTGTATCATTATCATCTAACCAAAAACTATTTAACTCTTCTAATTTTCTTAATTCGGCTATATAACCAAAAGACTTAATTAACTCAATAAGCTGTGAATAATTTGCTTTTATTGTCAATATTGATCTCTCTGGAAAACTAATATGAGTCTGACCAATTTCAATATTGAAAAAATCACATATTTTCACAAAATCAACTTTTACCTCATCAAATAATTCTTCTCCTCCATTTATCCAAATTTCGCACCAGATTCTATCTTTAGCTGGCAAATATTCTTTTGGACTTGTCCAAATATGATTGATTGCAGATTTTTCAATTTCTTGGATTCTGTTTACTAATTCTAAATTTTTAGGCTTACCTGAAACTAATGTATCACTTAAATACTTCTCAATTTTTGATATCAATTTACTTTTTTTATCTTTTGGAATAAAAACCGTAGCTAAATCCTGTTTAGTTTTAGAGTTATGTTTGACGTTTAATAATTTCGCTCCTTCACTATCAAGAGATTTAATTTTTAAAGTATTATTCTCTGAACTTTTAAAGGTTATATACTCTCCATTTTTTACTGGCAAACCATTTTGTATTCTAATCGATTCCTCTTTACTGAATTTTTCCCATATAGAATTTAAATCTTTCAGAAGAAAATCCCCATGTTGTACTCTATCTTTTTCAGGAAGACTCCTTCCTCCTGGTCTTGGAGCAGTTTTAAATTGTTGAACAGTATGTATGTTTTTTACAAATAAGTGAGGATAATCTTTTTCTTTCATAACAATTAATACATGCTAGTCTCTCATATATTATTTATTCGATCAATTATAGTTTGAAGTAATAATTTTTGAGTAACTTTTTCTTTATCAGTTAATATTGTTTCTTTCAACGCATCATTACAAGCACTAGTAATTTCTGCGTGACTTAATCCAATAGCTTTATTCACAATTTTTTTTAATGAGAACTCAGCTAAATAGTTGCCAAGCTTTATTTTAATTAAATTTTCAATTTCTCTTTCTTCTGGAACGGAATAGGTAATAATATCATCAAACCTTCTAAAAAGAGCAGAATCTAAAATATTTATATTATTTGTAGCTCCTATTATAATACTTTCAGAAGAATCTTGTTCAATAAATTGTAGAAAAGCATTTAAAACTCTTCTCATTTCTCCAACCTCATTATCTCTTGCTCTTTCAGCTCCTATTGCATCAAATTCATCAAATAAATAAACACCTCTATTAGAGACCATCATATCAAAAATCAGCCTTAATTTTGTAGCTGTTTCCCCCATATATTTGGTCATCAATTTATCCATCATTATTACATAAAGTGGTAATTTTAGTTCTCCTGCAATAACTGATGCTGTAATAGTTTTACCTGTACCTGGTTTTCCAGATAAAAGTATTTTCCTCCTATTCTGTAATCCGAATTTTTGAATTTTGTCCCTTAGCTTATATTCTTTAAATATTCTATCTAATTTTCTTTTAACTCCAGCAGAAATAACCAATTCATTTAATCTATTCTCAGGATAATAAGGTAAGACAAGGTCAGATATATCTTTTTTTAATTTAATTACTTTAAAACCTCCAGATCTAGATTTATCAACAAGTAATTTAATCTCTTTAGCTATAATCATATTACCTTTTCTGGCTTCATGAGCTGCAACTTGTAAAGCCATGGAAGTAAACCTATCTTCATCATTTTTATAATGAGATTCTAGTAATAATTTTATTTGCTCTGAAGTTGCCATGGGGTAAACTTACTTTTTTAAAATTTAATGGCTTTAGTCTAATAAATATATTGTTTATTTTTGTATTATGAAA
>TARA_R110002126_G_scaffold46115_3_pt1 | contig 21632 bp, 22 predicted proteins | sample TARA_R110002126 | Tara Oceans TARA_R110002126 (sample SAMEA4397536) | marine metagenome | biome: Polar Biome; feature: [DCM] deep chlorophyll maximum layer (ENVO:01000326); material: water (ENVO:00002006), including particulate matter (ENVO:01000060) such as... | depth 30 m
TCTTTTCCGCTTACTATAGAGAATGGATTCGGTTCCTTCAAGTAAATAAATTTAATTTTATCTGCTTCCGCAATTTTTCTGTATTTCTTCTCTAGATTATTCTTTTCCAAATAATCATTGAATAACAGGGATGCCTTTACCGCAATAGGAGTTCCCTTCTTGTATACTGCCGTGCTACATTCGTATCGATCCAGACCAGACACGCTGCGAGGAAACGCAATATCCTGTATGGAAGCCTTGTTAAATTTATTCCTGAAATCTTCTGCGAATTCCTGAACGTCAAATTCCGTCTTATTCATAACAATACTAATAGCAGTCTTCAGTGCTGTACGCACCATTAGTGGTGTGGAACTCCTTGCCGTCTCGATACCAACCATCTTCAGTTCAGGAATCTTTAATAATACTCCGTCTTCACCCATGATGTTATTCAGCATGTATCGTTTCTTCGCAGTCCAAATACCCTTGGTTGAGATAGACTCTCGCTTCATGTGCATCTTTTGCTTGTAGGCATTCATGGTGTTGGCAAGTTCTTGGTACTTGGCTTCAATATAAGGTTCAATCTTGTCTTCGCAAATCTTTTGTATTACCTCGGCAATTCGTTCTTGTGACGGCATCTTGCCACCAAACACCTTCTGGACCACTTTGTCAAGACACAGATAGATAGAATCAGTGTCTGATGCTGCCACATAGTCTTTTCCTGTGGTGCCAACCATCTTGTTCACAAACTCGTTCAGGGCTTTCTCGATCCAACGAATACTTAACTGACCAGAAATGGTGATTGCTTCTGCAATATCTAGATCGTAATAGCGGAACCATCGGTTTCCAACGGCACCGTAAGCGGAGTTAAGTTGAATCTTGCGACACAACTGAAAATTGTTATACTTGGAGATCTTGTACTCTAGAAGTTCTCGTTCCTTCTTGGTTGCCGTGCTTGGCAGACTTTTAAGTTCTGCCTTGCAGTCCAACATCTTTTCCTTGTACATCTTTCGTTCCGAATACATGGTTTCCATCAGTTCAGGAAGAAAGCCTTGCTTCTCTCTTTTGAAGTAGATGCCGTTAGAAGTGATGGCAATATTATTTTCTTTGGCAAACTTCTGATGATCCTCTAGACGAATAAAGTTTGTTTGTGCATCATACGATTCTGGGTGTAGAATGTCTTCAGGCTTCAGAGTATTTCGTTTACCCATATTGTGCTTGGTCTCTGGAGACATATTATAATTAATAATTAAGTGAGGATACAGACTATCCAAATCGAATGCCACTACCCATTCGTGCAGACCAACCATAGGTTCTTTAACATACGCTCCCTGAAACTGAGTGTCTTGTTCTTCTCCTGAAACCTTTAGAGGAATTGCAATCTTTTTATCGTTCAGATGGTGGTAGATAATAGAGTCCCAAGTCTTAACCTGAGAAAAGATGTCCATGAAATTAACCTTGGCGTTGTATGCCATTGCCACAACCAGTTCCATTAATTTCAACTTCTTGTCCAGTCGCTGCACCAAGACAACGTCTTGATTGTTGTACTCCATGAACTTCTGCCAATCTTTGGTGTAGAAGTCCTTGATGCCGTCATACTCTTCGTAATTGGTCTTGGCTTCTCCCAGTTCCACGCTGGCAATATTGTTCAGGCTGTAGGACTCTTGATTCGTGTACGTAAATTTAATGTACAATTCATAGTAATCCATGGTGGCAACACCAACCAAGTCGTATACGTTATGATCCTTGCCCTTGCGATTAATTATTCGTTCACGCACTTGTCGAAACGGAGACAATCGCTTCGCAGTCTTTTGGTCTATGATCTTGGCAATGCGACCATAGAGATACGGAATATCAAAGAACCTGATGTTCCAGCCAGTCACAATATCAGGATAATTCTGTTCCCAGTACTCCACAAAACTTTCAAGCATGTCTTGCTCGTCCACAAACACATGGCATTCCACGTCAGGAATACTGAAGTCGTGAATGGCAAACGAATGCCGAACACCGTCCATCTCCACCGTAATGGCACTCACTCGCTCATTGTATTCGGTCAGAGAAGGAAATCCGTCTTCACATTCGGTTTCAATATCTAGAAATGCAACACGCAGGTCTGCATAATTATAAGGAATTTCTCCAGAGTATCGTTCCGCAATATACTGGGCAACATAATCTTCGTTGCCGTATATCTGAAAGTTTTCAACATTTTCGTATGTGGTAAACACCTCTCTACAGTCAGCCACATCTCCAGGTTTATACGCTTCAAGAGGAATTCCTTCTAGTGTATGCCACTCTACGTCACGCTTCAGGGAAGGAGTGAATATTGTAGGCTGAAAACGAATACTTCTCGTGCTTCGCTTTCCGTTACAGTAATAGATTTCTTTAATGTCGTTTCCGACAAGATGAACCGAGGTATAGAATTCACTCATTTATAATTAGTGGTTGGAAGGCGTACATCTCCAAACATAGTGGCATTATCGTTAATGGTTTTTTCAATTTCCATTTGGTATTCTCTGTTGAATTTCTTTACCGCTTCGTTTAATAATTCTTGAGGAACTAGTTGCGTAGGCTTATAATCTGAAATATTTCTCTTATCCGTCTTGTCTTGAAGGTAAGCATAGAACAGAACCATGTAATTGATTACATCAATAATTGTGTCTTCGAATGACTCATTTTCCACTGCAAGTTTACCGCTTTCTGCAAACGAAGAAAGACGACTCAATTTATCTGTGATTCGTACCAACATTCCAAGTTCTGTTGAGCAAATGCCCATAGACTCGACACGAGTAAAGTTTGCGAAGGGTTCTGTGCCTCCACGACCAGCATAGTCACGATTTTTCTTGTCCATCAGTTCACGAGCACGACGAGTAAGGGTTTCATGGATATTGAGCAGATCTTCACGATTCATAGTATTTTCCTTTGGTTGAATTAATGTCTAGCAAACACTAAATCAAATATACCTTAGGAACAGGCAAAGTCAAGTCAAAATTATTAAAATTTTTTACTATTCAAAATAACCATTGACTGCAACGCTACCTGACACCACAAGTGTATTCAATGTCACAGTACCAAATGGACGAACCACAACAGTTAAATATTTACCCGCAGGAACAACTAAAGGAGAAGTGAAATCCATTGTAAATCCTGGTTTCATTGTTCCTACAGCATCGGTTGCACCAAATCCGTGACCACCAATAACAGTAGACTTGCCTGAGGTGGTTGTTGCGGCATCCGCTGTTGAAGTAGTTGCAGAAGATGCTTCAACCATAACAATGTACGACAGAAACATAGGATTTGTTGCCGCCACGGTAGTAACACTTGCGTCTCCAATACGAATACCTGTTACATATAGAGTTTTTCCTGGAAGTGTTGCACTACCTGCGGGATTCAGGTAAGCAAATATTGGGTAGTCTGCTTCGGTTGTAATAGTGGATATGGCAGGTGATGTCCACAGTCCACCTAAACTGTTGAGTGCTGGAGTAGAGGTTGCCGTTCCCCATAAACCTGCAATACGACCTGTTCCACTTGTAGGATGTCCTGATGAATTAATTCCACGAACCACAGTTGGACCAACAGCATTACCTTGTTGAGTCTGATACGAGCCACCGCCTGAACCACTCATGGCATGACTCCACGGCTTGTTTGTATTCTGATCGCCTAGTGACACATTCACAAACCCAACCGAAAGTTGGCGAGGAGTCGAACTAGTACTTGTGTTGAATACACGGAAACCAACAGGAAGATTGGAAGAACCTGTATGGTTTGGTTGGGAAGCAGGACACAGGATTTCTCCGACCAACACATCGTTAATCCAAAAATGAATAACATCATTATGCAATGTGATAAGGTAATGATTTGTTTTTGTTGGAGTGTATAAACCAACACCATCAAGAGAAGCAATATTTTTAGTCAATAGAGGAATAACTTCCATATCAATTGCGTTGGTGGTAACTACACCAAACAATTCTCCACCCGATGTGCGGCGAAAGTATATTCCGTCATCCACTTGCTGTACTGCTCTGTTACTAATAAACAAGAAACCCCATTCACTAATGGCGTTAACAGCATCATAATTGGCTTCACGAATCCACATATCCACATAGGTTGGATAGGTTCCGAATGTGGGAAAGTGTCTCCATGTACGCAGATAACTCGTTGCAGAAGAAGTGTTTACTGAAGCACTATTCGCAATCCAATATCCGTTAACCTGAGCGTTAGTAAAAGTGGTTGATGAGTTAAACCATAGATTGGTCGCCACAACCGTTCCTTCAAAGGTGGCGTTAAAAAGGGTTTGATCCCTACCAACACGAAGACGATAGTCGTCTGATGCTTCAAGTGGAAGAACTGTACGATATCCTGTGTCATCTCCTGCGTCCACTTGGCTACTTAACTGCACAAAACCTGCGCCAGTAATTCCAGTCATTGGCATAACCACTTCAAGTTTTTGTAGTGAATTCACATTAGCCAAGTTGCTTGAACTGTTTCCACCTTGAAGTTTAATGCCCATTATATTCCTTCTTAATTAAATTAAAACAGATCCACAGAACCGAATGAGAACTCGGTTTGTGTTTTCACATAAGCATACGCAGCAACCAAATTAAAACCTGACGGAAATACAGTTGCCATGTCCGTTGAGTTTACTGTGTAAGAGATCTGTTTCATCACACCGTAGTTTTGTGTACGAGCAGCCTCGTCAAAGTAGCCGTTAACCTGCATGGTGAGTGACCCATCCAAATTGAAAACCACCGAAGTAAGTTTCCAATAGGTGGTTGTAACGCCGTATTGAGATTGTATATTTTGTAGGAGTGCCATTATTCAAAGTATCCGTTTACTGCAAGACTGCTTGTCACCACAAGTGTGTTAGATGCAACTGTGCCGAATGGACGCACAACAAAATGAAAGTAATGACCCGCAGGAATCATAAGGGGAGAATCAAAACGCACTTCAAATCCTGCTTTGAAGTTACCCACAGTTTCGGTTGCCGTAAATCCGTGTCCACCAACAGCAATAGACTTGCCTGAAACCGTTGTTGCTGAGTCTGCTGTTGATGTTGTCGCTGCGCTTGATCCTACCATGAGAATATACGAGAGCAATATAGCATTGGTGAGAGCCGCTACTGACACATACGCTTCGCCTACACGAATACCTGTTACATACAGGGTTTTTCCTGGAACCGTTGCACTACCTGCGGGATTCAAGTAAGCAAACACAGGATAGTCTGCATCCGATGTAAGAGTAGATATTGCGGGTGATGTCCACAGTCCACCCAGACTGTTTAGCGCAGGAGCAGATGTTGCTGTCCATGTTCCTGCAATACGAGCAGTTGCGCTTGTAGGATGTCCTAGTGTACCTGCACCACGAGTTACAGTTGGACCAGGAGTACCGCCTTGCTGAACCTGATATGCTGCTCCACCCATACCACACAGGGCATGACTCCACGGCTTGTTTACATTTTGATCGCCCAATCCAACATTCACAAACCCAACCGAAAGTTGACGACCAAGTGATGCAACACCAGTGTTCAGTACACGGAAACCAACAGGAAGATTGGAAGAACTTGTGAATAGTGGTTGAGCAGAAGGACACGCTACTTCTAGAACCATTGCATCATTAATCCAAAAACGAATAACATCATTATGAAACGAGATAAGATAATGATTGGTTTCTGTTGGATCAAATGCTCCCACACCATCACGACTAGGCACATTGGTGGTAGACAGAGTGGTTTCACTAACATCAATAGAGTTGTTCGTGACAATAGCCTTTAATGTGCCGCCAGAGATGCGACGAAAGAAAACACCGTCAATAGGTTGCTGTGTGGCTTGTGCCGTCAGGAACAAGAAACCCCATTCGCTAATAGAGTTAGTCGCAGTAGTATTGGCTTCACGAATCCACATATCCACATAGGTTGGATAGGTTCCGAATGTGGGAAAGTGTCTCCATGTACGCACATAAGCCGCTGCGCCGCTTGCGGTGCTTGGAGTGGAGTTAAGCGTCATGAAATTGGAGGCTTGTGCTGTGGTTGCGGTGGTCAGCAATTGACTCCATAATGTGGTCATGATGGTTGTGCCTTCAAACGAAAAATTTCCTACTGTTTGATCCATTCCAACACGAAGACGATAGTCGTCTGATGCTTCAAGTGGAAGAACTGAACGATATCCTACAACATCTCCTGCGTCTACTTCCGTACTTAACTGTACGAAACCTGCATCCGCTTCAGTTTGTGGAGTCACCACTTGAAGTTCGTAAGTTGAACTCACATTTGCCAAACCTGCTGAATTGTTTCCACCTTTAATATTAACGCCCATTATTAGTCTCCTTATTGACCCAAGCACTTAACCGTGTACTTACCGTATGTCCCTTCGGGGGCATGACCAATGATATCAAAACCTGTTCCTGCTACAATGTTATTTATATTAAATTTTACACCCTCTAGAATTGCGTCTTCAGGAGTGTGATCTGCTGTGGTAATACCAAGCACATTGCAAACAATATACGAATCTGCCGTTACCCATGCTTGACCTGTCACCCCTTTCGTGACATAGGTTTCTTCTTGATGGTATATGGAAACATTGAGAATATTTGGATTATACCAAGCGTCATATATGATTTCCAAAGTAGAATCGAATGGAATTAGATCTAAATGAATTGTATCAGGTGGTCCATAATTATCCAAAAGAGATTCTGCTGTTTGGACTAGAAGAGTGCTAGTGCTTCTGAATGGAGAGGTTAGAATTAGTTTTGCACTCCATCCAATAAATGTATCGTAGAAAGACTCTATGCTGCGAAGGGTACAGGAGTATTCATCTCCCGCCGTAGTAAACCTTGCCACAATAGTTTTATTATTTTCTATATTCTGCAAAGTACTACCAAAATCACCACCAACCCCCGTAAGTTCCATCTCATATCCATTGTTGTATTCTGAAAAGTTAAGTGTCTGTGTGGTGGAGTTGGTAGGAGTATAAGTAATTGCGCCTGTGGCACCATTAAAACTGGACACATAGTTGGTGAAAGTAACTGCACCTGTTGCGCCATTGAATGAGGATACACCCTGAAGAGGACCAGTCTTCCCGTTGAATGATTGAACACCTGTGTTGGTAAACGTAACTGCGCCTGTTGCACCTGACACCGAAATACCTGTTCCTGCCACAGCAGCAGATACTCCTTGAACCGCACCTGTGTTGCCGTTGAATGATGCCACATAATTAAAGAATGTAATTGCACCTGTTGCGCCATTAAACGATGATACTCCCTGAAGAGCACCTGTTTGACCATTGAGTGTCGATACACCAGTTACCGCACCAGTTAATCCATTAAAAGATTCAACATATGCAGTAGCAATCGGAGATGAAAATACAATAAACAAAACTGAATGGTTGTTTGAAAATCCTGATGTTCCCGTTCCAGCAGAAGTAATTCCAGTTACTGGAATACTCGTATAATCATTTAAAATTACTGTTGGAGCAGAAGTAATTCTCCAAGTCTGGTAATTATTTGAATCACTAGCATCCTGAATTATTAAATTATCATTTTGCTTGAGTAATGAAAGAAATATATCAATGTCATCTCCCGTGTTATCTAAATGGTCAAGATATAGTACTGTTGAACTAGTTTGGGTGGCATTATTATATCTTATTTCACCATTTCCAGTAGGTGGAGTCTGGGTTGTCGTATGGACTTTATAACTGTAATAATTTGAAGATTGGCCTGGTTCCCCCTGAGAACCTGTTGCTCCTGTTACTCCTTGTGATCCTGTTGCGCCTGTTACGCCATTTGTTCCATTAGAACCTGTGGCACCTGTTGCGCCTGTTACGCCATTTGTTCCATTAGAACCTGTGGCACCTGTTGCGCCTGTTACGCCATTTGTTCCATTAGAACCTGTTGCTCCAGTTGCTCCTGTTCCGCCGCCACCAGCAGTACTCTGTCTATCCCATGCGGAACCATTCCACGACCATATTATGCTATTATATTCATAGGTATTACCAGCACTAGGACTATTAGGAAAATTTATTGCCATTACAGTATTTATACGTTAAATTTCAGCCCAAATTCCGATCCAAGTATACAATCTACCTGTATCAGTATTCCACCAACGATCTCCGTCTATTAAAGTAGCCACAGGACTAGTAGCAGATTCATAAAATGCTCCAACCGCAGTAACACTCACATCAACTTGTTTACCTTTGCGAGTAATAACAATATTGTTACCAATAAAATTAATATCGTTTACCGATTTGATAATTCTGGCTCGGTCTTTATAGATACCAACCGCACCACCACCAGAACTAGCCATCATTCCCATGTTATGAGCGACTCGATCAGCATCACTTTTACTCTTAATTAAACTGGATAAAAATTCTTGTATTTTCTTGGGATCAAAGGTTAGTTCGTTGTCCTCTAATATCAGGGGATACTGGGCAGTCAATACTGGCGATTCTCCGATAGGACCTTGAGCACCTTCTGGACCAATCGGACCCTGATCTCCCTTTGGACCCTGATCACCCTTTGGACCCGCCTTGCCCTGAGTTCCTTGGGCTCCACGAGGTCCAGATTTGCCTGTTTTGCCGTCCTTACCATCCTTACCAGAGGCTCCAGGAAGCCCCTGGATGCCCTGTGAGCCGTCCTTGCCCTGAATGCCTGGAATACCCTGTTCTCCCTGTACGCCTTGCTCGCCCTGAACACCCTGAATGCCTTGGTCGCCCTTTTCTCCCTTTGGACCAGTAGGACCGTCTACTCCCTGCAGACCCTTGTCTCCTGGATATCCAGTCCATCCAGTTTCTCCTCTATCTCCAGTGACTCCCTTATCTCCCTTGTCTCCCTTTTCGCCCTTCTCTCCAGCAACACCTCGTAACCCCTGAACACCCTGAACGCCATCGTTTCCACGTGGACCTCGTTCCCCTTGAGGACCAGCCCACCCGTCTTCTCCCTTGTCTCCCTTGGGTCCAGGAATACCAGTTTCTCGAACAACCTCTCGTTCTATTCTGGTTTGTGTTTCTGGATAAGCGATTTCTGGCTGAGGACGATATTGAAATAAATTTTGAAGATTATGGTGATTTCCTGTTATGGAAATTATATTTCCATTTTTATCACGAAATTGACCTGAAGCTATTCCAACTCCATGTCGATAAACCTTATCTGGAATTTCGTTGTCTGTTAGTGTGAATTCAGAACCTTGCAGATAATCGTTCCAAGATTCTGTTAAAACAAATTTAGAACCATACGAATATTGACCTTCCACATATCCTGGAAGAGTTTCTTCAACATCAAAATATTTTTGGAAACGTTTCATACATTACAAATATAGAGTATTATACTTTGCTCGTTCTGAAATTTTAATTTTCAAAATTTGATTGTTATTTACATAGACAAACAAAGCAGTCAGCAATTGATATGTTTCTCGGATTTTCAACTTCATCTGGTTGTTTCTCCAGTAACGTCTGCACGACCTTCTAGTAAACGATTGGTGTAAGTTGTTCCTATAATTAAATCCAGATCGTACAGGTGACGACCTACTGGAAAATAAGCAGTGCTAGAAGGTCCCACTTTGATATAGATGCCTCCTGTCAGGGCAGTACCATCATAGTTGGTGTTTAAACTGATACCACCAATACCACTAACACCACCAGTGATTCCGCTGCCTCCAGTGAATCCCACAGTAACTCCACTAGTAGTTGCGTACAGTATAGGATACGATGTTTCCTTGGCACGACGAATCTGTAGTGCAGCCGTATAAGAAGCCAGGTTTACTGGATTATCGGAAGAGTCCAAATACTGTACAAATATATTAAAATTTGCACCTTGATTGATTGATAAGTCGTATTTTGCGGTCATACGTTATTTAGGCTTTATCGATGTACGGTTTTTCTGCTTTTAAACTTCTTTTTTTGTGCGGGAAACAGAGCAGGTTTATGATCCTTTTTTTCGCTCTGTTTTGCAGCCTGTTCATCCATTTGGCGAATAGACTCCATTTGGTTGGTGTGTTCAAAGAATTTTAAATATTGTTGAAGATTGGTCTCAACTCGTTCCTTGTGTTCTGCTGGCAATCTGGATTCCGTTAAAAGCTTCTTGCAGGCAGCGTATCCCATATGAGCCTTTCCTGCATAGAATGCCGTAGACGCAATTTCATCTAAAACCCCATACTTGTACACATCTTCGCTAATGAACAAAATGTCGTCCTTCGGGAAAGGAATATCCAAAGCCATTTTAGCGTACAAAAACGATAACCGTGGATGATTCATGAGTCGGTAGACACGAGCAATTTGGTAGAGAGGTTCTGCACGTGTTGGACGAAGTTCCCAAGCCTCTAAAAATGCTTGTTGAATTTCCAGCCAAGGTTTATTGGCAAGACCACGACACATACCAACACGGAACTGAGAATAGTATTGTTCTTCTTCCCATCCACCCATTTCCACACGTTTAATATACGCCGCTTCCGCCTTTTCCCATTGTTGTGAGTCAAAGTAGCTTTGAGCCAGATAGAATTGGTATCGAAGATTCGTTGGTTCCTTTGCCAAAGCCTCTTCCAACATGACAGCATCTCGCTTGTACTTTTCGATAGGATCAATACCTACGTTACGAGCACCAACAGTACGAGCAACAATCTTATAGGTTCCTTCAAGCTTTGCAATGCGTGGTGGAGCATCTCCATCCTTGGTAGGATACTCGTGAAGAATGCCTTGATACTTCCAGCCAATACCTGTACGGAAAATTTGTGTTCTCCACCAACTAAATTCGCCACGACCAAACGCAAGAGCAAATCCTTCCGCATCACCTGCAGAGAATGGAAACTTAAATTCACCTTCAACATAGTCGTCTGCATCAATCATCCATGCCCAGTCTGCTTTGCCGTCACAGAGTTGTAGAGCTTCTGTACGATTATCACCAAAGCTTACCCATGGGCGTTCATGAAGTTCTCCAGGAATACCCTTCTCTGCAAAATAAGTTTTAATTAATTCTTGAGTTCCGTCAGTGGAACCAGTATCCACAATGACCCAGTAATCTACGTACTTGTAGATGGAATCAAGGCATTCTTTGATAATGTGAGTTTCATTCTTAACAATCATCGATAAGCATATTTTAGGCATAATTTAAATCTCCAAGGTTATATATGTGACATTTCATTATTTTTTAATCCAATCTAACGGATAATCTGTGCATACACCAAATACGCTTGGTATTTTAATTTTAGAACCCAATTCAACAGTAATTCCGTATTCCATATAATTTCCAGGATATCCCCAAGGAACTCCTTTGCTTGTAATGGTAAATTTATCTGTTTCGTGCCAGAAACAATGAATATCATTTTTCAACAAAACATCTAGGGCTTCTGTGTTTTTTGCATGGCACCATAATCTGTAATTTGATAAAAATTTTATATCGGTTTCGTATTGAGGTTTATCATGACCCAAATACCATTTGTTGTCTACTAGCCATACATCTACTTCAACATCAAACCCTTCTGATATTGCGGTGTCGATATATGCTGGTTTATTTTCGTCTGGAGTCTTTCCCGACAAATTGCCTCGATGTGATATAACCTTAATCATTATGTCTGAATTCTCATAGTGCTGTAAACCCTAGATGGATTTGGGTCTGACGCTGGATCTGGAATTGTTATTTCTTTATCCCTCAATAGTCGTACCACAGAAAATGGATTAAATGTATAATTCCACTTATCTTTACAGCGCATAGCCCACTCAACATCTTCCCCCTGTCCCCAAACTCGTCGAATATCTAACGGATTTTCTAGCATAAATTGCCTTTTAGCACACCAATAGGTTCCGCCAATATACATGTTGGTTTTGGTTTGGGACAAGTCATCATATGAAATAAATTCTATTGGTCTCTTCAGGGTAATCCAATCCCAATACCTAGAGCCTTTTGATGTACGAATAGGATTCGAGCAAACATCCCAATCATTTTCAAAATTCAAATACCCATTATACCAGTTCTCACACAACCCAACATAGTCATGCATAATACAAACATTTTCAAAATTTGCATTCTGAACTGCTAGATTTTTCTTCATAGTAATCCAACCAGGAATTAATGTTTCGTTGAATATGATATTATTATTAATTAGTGGTTTAACTCTATGTAAAGCTTCGTTATCTGGTCCAATTAATATAATTTCAAACTTATCCTTAGTTAGATTATTTTGATTCTTAATAGAATTAATAATCTGTTCCAGATAAATTCCATCCAAATACGATATAATGAAAGACCATTTCATGGATATATTTGTCTAATAATCTCGTCTATGTTTATTGATTTTTCGTCTTGAAAAACTTCATCCAAGGAATACTCTGCAATTTCTCTAATTTTAGATATTTCGGGTGTTTCGGTGTGAAGATTGTTTGACACAGAAGAGCCGTGAACTCTGTGATAGAATGTAGAATTATGATCTCTATTACCCTTTAATTTATGACAAAACAAATAATGCAAACCTTCATATATCGGAGCAGAGCGATCCAGATATTCCATAATACCACTTTCTAAAAACTTGTCTTTAGAAACAATAGTGGAATGAGAAAATGCATAGGACGGTCCTTTTCTTATTGTAGTTTCGTTTAAAAATCCTCTACTGTTTGTAATAGTAAGAATTTTATTATTTTCATCCACAACCTGAACATTACTCCAACTTAAATCCAATCCTTCCATATTCATTAGATTTAATTGACTGTCTACTTTGTTTGAAGACCAAAGATCATCATAGTGACAAAACGAAACAAATTTTGAATCTACCTTTTGCCATTCAGTAATGATCTTTTTCCATATAGAACCTTTTCGGAAGAATGAATACGGATCGTGCCAACTAATAGAACAGCCAGTAGAATTTAATAAATCTTTGACTTCTGAAGATACATTATCATCACAGGCAAACACGATCTCATACTTGCGGCTGGTTTCCTGTTGTTGAAGAGATTCTACGCACCATTGCAAAAATTGAATAACGGGAGTTCCTGGAGTAGAAATCCCTAAAGGAACAACTATAGTTAAATCATTCATCGAAATACTTCTTTCCAATTATTTCCATATTTTTCACTCATAACAGGATTCATTTCTAAGTAAGCTTCTCGGTCTAGGTTATTATAAGTTTCGTCTCCCATTTGCTTTTTGTATGTGTATTGACCGTGATGATCTATAACTACACCATCATACATGTAAATTTCTTTTCCTAGACGATGCAAATTAGTATAAAAATCTTTACCAGCACCATAACAACGAGTTAATCTTGGATCTTGACCACCAACACTATTCCAATCATCTTTACGAACAAGAATAGGAGATGTGTCGTCCATATTAATTACATTAGCACTATTAGGCATTACTCTTCTAAATAATTCTTTATTATTTGGATTGTATACAGTAAATCGATCACCAATGTATACAGGAGTTGCGTCTTGGTTCAGTGCTGGATGGATTACTGCAATTTGAGGATTTGCTTCCATATGCATCACCATATCATATAAAATATCTGGAGATTCTCGAAATGTCATATCATTGTGCATATAGAAAACGTACTTTACGTCAGGCTTCCGATTAAAATAATGTGCTCCCAGTAATATGGCTCCCATTGTTCTGGTATTGACAATACTTTTGATTGTTGTATACTTAGAGGGAGGAGCTTTATCAGAAGCATTATCTACTACACAAATTTCGTAATTAGTTTTAGTTAAATTCTTTACTAAATTTTCATAAACAAAATCAGTCTCATTTGGTAAATTATAATTTAAAAGTGCAATTCCAATTTTTGGCATCATAAAAATTCTTTCAGTTAATATATTTATCTCCAACTACAGATGGTGTCTTAATAACAAGTATACACGCATCTTCCAAACAGTCAAATTGATTCTTTATATTTGGTTCAATTATTATAATATCTCCAGAAGAAAATGTTTTATTTTGCATTTTTACTTCTCCAGAAATCACAACGGTATATTCTGTGGCTATTTTGTGATAATGATTTTCGTCTTTATCACCCTTTTTATAATACTTAACACCAATTTCTATATCTTTGTTATTGAATAAACATGGAGAAAAATCACCAACTAGCCAACCTTTAGTAAAATCTTTAATATTCATTTTTGTTTAAGGTAGGCATTAAGGTCTTCGGGAGTACCAATTCCGTGCATCTTATCTACATAGAAAGGAATAAGCATCTTTCTATCAGCAACATATTCATTGTACACAGGGGCAATATAAAACTCATTATTTACCCTAATGTTTTTATCAATCATTTGTTCTGCATATTTAACAAACTCTGATCCCTTTTTATACCAATAAATACCGCAAGTTGCAATATTTGAGATTGGATTCTTTTCTTGTAGTTCTGTGATAATACCACGAGAATTAACTTTAACAAAAGACCATTTAGGATGAACAGCATTAAATGTAAATATGATACCTTCGGCTGGGGTTAATGATTTTAGTAATTTGAAATTCTCTATAGAATATTCTAATACCTGATCAGAATTAGCAATCAGCAATTCTTCATCGTCGTTTATTAAATGTTTAGCTAATAGTGCAGTACAGGCTGCACCTTCAGTTAATCCATCTACTTCCACAATCTGAAATTTGCCGTTAGTGATTCGCTCTAACGTAGTTTTGAGACCACTATATTTTTCTAAATGTTCTTTACGAACCAAGAAAATATATGTGGCATCAAAATCTAAATTTTCCACAACAACCTGAATCATCGGTTTGCCATCAACATCAATTAAAGGCTTTGGAAAGGTATAGCCTTCTTTGGCAAATCTGCTTCCTTCCCCAGCCATGGGAATCAATATTTTCATTTTAAGCCTTTTTAAAACTATTATGTACGTAAACATCATCTTGGCGATTTATGCAACCAAGTAGTTTATAATCATATTTCTCCATATGAGATCTACTTACATCCACTCTTCGTTGACCACCCTCTCGATACTCATCAGTTTCAAATGTTATAACATTGAATTTATACTTATCGAAAGGAATCTTCATCAAGCATTCCAGAGTCAAATCAGGCGGTTCCAAATCTAAAGACAAATAATCAATAGTTTCTGGCATATTATTTTCTTCAAATAACTTGGCATAATCAATAGCCAAAGCATCAGCCAAGACATGCTTGGTTTGTGGTCTATGAGATTTCCAAGTTTCTCCGCCACCTCCCACATAGTCTTGAATATCAACTCCAATACCAGTCCAATTAAATGTTGCTTCAAAAAGAAAAGTATTACTTATGCTTAGTGGTTCAGAACAACCAATATCAACAAAGGTGCCATTGTATTTTGGACCCAAAATGTCTAATACGATTTTATCCTGTCCAATCTGTGCTTTAAAATTTAAATGTGAAATATACGAATCTAGGTTTTGCATTATATTGAATCCTTTAAAAAAGTAACTAGTGTATGTAGATTGACTTTGCTAGAGTCTTCAACGATTAGTAAATGTTTAGCTGCGGAAGCTTTGGCAGCTTTGATTCCTTTTTCAGAATCTTCGACACATAATACCTCGGAACCAATTGCATCTAATTTATCTATTGCTAAATTATAACAATCTGGGTAAGGCTTGTTTCTTGATACATCTTCATTTGTTATGAGTATGTCCATAAATTCTAATTGACCTGTTTTGGATAACATCTCTTCTGCAGTTTTGCGAATAGAATTAGTAACACATCCAATTCGAATATTATTAGATTTTAAATATTTGTGTAATTCTATTTTCTCTGGCATTATTTCTGCAGTTTTCCTAATCACATCCAAGGTAAAGTCTTGTTTTGCCTCATTAATTTTCTTTGCCTGATCTTCTGCAATACCAAGCATACCTAATTTTACATGAGTAGGAAGACCGTTATATGTGGACATATGGTCTTCTTTATTGATTGGGGAATGCCCAAACGAAGAAAGAGCATGATTTAAGGAATGATAATGCCAATCACATGCATCTACCAATACTCCGTCAAGATCAAATAATATAGTATTAATCACAGAGTACCTCTAAATCCATCATTCATAGACAACCAAAGATATAAAGCTTCTTTAGAAACATCTGCAGGAATCGCATTCATTAATTGCTGCATCCAACCTGCTCCATATTTTTTATTAAATCCTTCGTGCATATTCACTCTTGCCAATTGAATAAACTGACTGCCATCCATAGTTTGCTTTGTTTTTTCTTTATTCTTATATGATGTAAACGGATCATGAAAAATACCAATCTTATCTGTTATATATGTCCTGTATCCAGCTTTGTGTAATTGGTATGGCATATCATAATCAAGACCCCATCCATAAAAGAATATGTTATCTAAAAAGTTATCTCCACAAGCATCCCATGCCTTTGCGGAAATCATGGGACAGATAATTTCCGAAAAACTTTCTTTTCTTGTTTCTGAATCTGTCATTTTACCTAATCGTTTATGTGGTGCATAGATGTTAGATTGGTATGGACTGATTTGACCACAATCAGACAAAGATGTCATTTCATTGTATAGAATGGTTACTAGATCTTTATCGTCTATGAATTTAGCATCATTCACAAACAACATATAGGCATCATACTTTTCTCCAGTTTTATATTTAAGAACAGAGTCTGCATATGATTTTAATAAATTAAACCCTCTGGTCATTCTGCAACCGTCAGATACCCATAAAGTAGCATACCTGGAACAATTGTTTATCTGGGAACCAGTCTCGATTACATGCAGATCATAATCAACACCCTTGGTTCGTTGAATAATGGATTCGCACAAAGAATCGGTTAATTCTGGATAATTATGACTTACAACTAATACGCATACTCTACTCATATTATTCTCCGTAAATACCAATACAATATGCCTTTTCTGGTTGTAAAAGATCTGAATCCTTGTTTTGCATTTGTTTATCGTGCATACGATTACAAATTAAAGGTTCCTCGATGATCATTGGAAGATTATATTTTGTGTATAATCTCTTGTACATTTCACAATCAATTAATAGTGATAATTTTTCATCAAAATATTCTTTAGTTTTCATCGTTAATACGCTTGGTGAACTAATAGTATTAGCCCCATGATGAATTTTATCTTGATAATAAGGTACCATTTTTTGATAAAGAAAATGAATTGATTGGCAATGAACACATCCACTAACCAACCAAGTCTTGTCTGTATTTTCATAGAACTTTTTTACAATCTTAGTAAGAGCATTATTGTCTATAAAAAAATCATCAGCACACATTGGTTTTATTAGATCGCCAGTACAATGCTTGATTGCATTATTAAGATTAGATCCTATTTTTCTAGTTAAATGTGTGGAATCTATGTATAGTATATTCATATGTTTTGAATACATTTCTACTAAATTCTTGGTTATATCATCAGTACTCTGATCACTTATTACTACTTCGTAATCTGAATAATCTTGTTTCTTGATACTATTCAATAATTCTGAAATGAATAACCAACCCATTCCATGGCATTCGTATGTTGGAACCGCAATAGAGATTTTCATTTATTGAAAATTCTCACTCTGAAGATCTTTAATACTAATAAATCTAATTCCAGAATCAATCAACTCTTTGTTGTTTCGTTTGATTTCTTCTGCAAAATTCCAAGCCATAATCACAATAACATCTGGTTTATCTTCCTTTATTTTATCTTTTGGAAAAATAGGAATCTTTACACCAGGCAAAATCTTATTATGCTTTAGTTTATTGTCTTCAACAATATAATCAATATAGTTTGTACCAACTCCAAAGTAATTTAATGCTGTTGTTGCTTTTGCTGGAGATCCGTAACCAATAATCTTTAATCCCTTTTCCTTTAACGCATGGAGATTGATATTGATATTTTTCTTTATGGTTTTAATATTTTCAAAGAATTGGTTGTATACTTCACCATTCAGTATACCAAAATTCTTTTCTTCTGTTAAGAACTTCTCAACACTAGCATCTACGTTTGAATTTTGTCGTTTTACATATACTCTAATAGAACCACCATGAGTGTCGATGTGTTGTGCCTTTACGACAGAATAACCAAAACTATTAAAGAAATTGCTGAGAGAGGTTACTGACCAATAACTAACATGTTCGTGATATATGTTATCAAAAGTAACATCTTTAATAGTGTCCAATAAATACTGAACTTCGATGATAAAGCAACCATCGTCCTTGAGCATACTGAATACATTTGTGGTAATGTCTTTAACCACATCTGAATGTGCAAAAACATTAGATGCGGTAACTAGATCTACCTTTCCAAACTTGTTAACAATTTTTTCAGCAGTATCTGTATCAAAATAAGAATTGATGGTTTCGATACCATTATCGTTGGCAAGTTTGGCAAGATTTACCGCAGGGTCTACTCCAACTACCTTTACATTTGCTTCTTTAAATCCTACCAATCCAACACCATCATTGCTGCCAATATCAACAACAACTGAATCTGAATTCAGATTAAATTCTTTAATATACGTTTCTGCTGCATTTCTAAAATGATCTCTAAATGTCTTGGTTGTAGAAGACACATACAAATAAGTATCAAATAGTTGTTCTGGAGGAATCACATACGAAAGCTGAGAATTATGACACTTATCGCAATACACTACATCCAGTGGATATAGGTTATCAGTATCATTAATATCGTTTAATAGATTGTTTGCTAAAGGGGAAAGACCTAAAGAAACTATAGATTTTAGATTAACATTACCACAACTTCTGCAATCACTTTTTAACATTTTATTCTCTGCTTTCTCTTTTGACATTACTGATTATATTATCAGCATTATTTATTATGTCGTTATAAATGGTTTCTACAGTATCTTGAAATTTAAAATTATAATCCTTTTCAAATAAAGAATTATCACAATTAAAACTATAATTTGTCGGAAAAGAATCATTCACGACTAACTCACATTTACTTAAATTCTGAATTGTTTCTGCAAATTCGATAATCTTTGAATTGATTGATGTGATATTGTATACTTTGTTTTTGATACTATCGGTATTCAGAATACTAGAAAATACCCTACACAAATCGTTCATCCCAAGAACTGATCTAAATTTATCAGGATTAGAAACAGTGATCTTCTTGGTTCTAAGCGAAGATAATGATAATGCATTTAATAGATTTTCCCCTCTGAAATTTTTAGAAAATCCACCAAGAGAACCAAACCGTAGCCCAATTACATTCTTGTTTGGGTATAGATTTATAATATTTTCATTACAGATTTTGGTATAGTCGTAATAATTTATACCACTAGCTAATGGATACGTTTCGTCAACTAAGTTATTATTGTTGCCATATACTGCAGCAGTGCTACTATACAATAGTGTCTGATCGTCATTAAGTTTTTCTATAAGTTTAATAAAATTTACAACATTATTTTGAAAGCAAGGAATTAAAGAATGGCTGCACATAGAAACAGAAGAATGTGCTGCTAACAGAATAATATGAGAAAATTTATTAATAAATTCTTTAGATAAATTATTATAATTCTCTTCGTGAGTATTCTTGTGAATTTTTCCAAACCAACAAAGATCTACATTAGTTACATCATAATTCAAATCACATAAATGGTCGTATAATCTACTACCAATATAACCGTTACCACCCAATAATAAAACTTGCTTATTCATAAAAAATTCACTCTTATTATCTATACAACAATTCAATCTTTAAATTTTATATTACCAACCATGGTTATAGTTTCTTGTTTTTTATCGTGAATTTCGCTTGTCTTAGCAGATTCACTTAATTCTATTTGAAGTTCTTTCGTGGTTAGGAATGCATCCATTCCTCCAAAAATAGCAAGACCGATTGGTGGTTTTTGTACACACCTAAGAATATGATTATCCGCTGGAAACAAAAAACCAAATTGCTCGATTGGTTCTATTAATTTCTTGGCTCCTGCTTTGGTCAGAATATAACCAGTAGTTCCTTCACAAATTTCCCAAAAGGATGCTTGTGTAGTAGCCAGTATTTCGATTTTATTAGTCAGATGATCAAATGCTCGTTTACCCGTAACAAAGTTTGGTGAATTTCTTTGGCAAAATATCAAATCTATTCCATCAACATTTTGAGTTTTTGTAAATTCTGCTAATTGCTCTCCAGTAAATAACAATTTAGCATCATCCTCTAGAATCAAAGTAGCGTCATATTCGCTTTCTGCCAATTCTTTCCATAAAGAATAATGACTAAATAGACAACCAATCTCACCAATATTTACCCATTTTCTACCATTAAAAGAATCTCCAAAATTATTATCCGTATTGACAGAAATATTATGCCATTTATAACTAAAGGTTAAATCGTTTCTTGTAATGTTAAATTTATCTGCTGCATCAAAAAACGAAAAAGAAACATCTTTGGATTCAAGATGTTCCTGTATTGTAGGTCTTCGTGATGATTTAATTCTGCTTATTACTCTAGTTTCTAGTGTGAACATTGCATCCTTTCAAACAACACATCATCTGCTATTTGCATTCCTTTAACTTTAAGGAAGTTATTCTCAACGCTTGGTTTCATTTTTTCGTAAAGTTCTGGGGTTAATGATTCCATGATTTCTTGTTCTTTCCCAGACTGTAACATAATTATACCATCAGATTCGAAGAAGTCAAGTAATTTATTTGATCCCCAGTAAATTGGTATAGTTCCTGTAGCAAAACAATCTGTGACTTTTTCAGTCCAGTATGAATCGTACACTCCATTCTCCATAATAATACTAAACATATAGTCTTTTAAACCATCAATTTTAGTATTCCATGGATTACGAGGATCCGTTACTGTTCTTTGGGTTCCGTGAACTCCACCAAACACACTAATGTTAGCATCCAGTGCCAGTCTTGCTATTTGATGCCTGTGAACATGTCCTTCTGTCATCAGTTTAGGAGAACAAAACATTGAACATAATTTAGTTTTATTATATACTTCCCATTTCTCTTTGGGAACCCAAGGATAATTACTTCCGTTAGGACAATAAACAAATCGTTCATCTAGGTTTAATAATTCTTGATCACAGGTGAATATGTTAGTATAATATTCTTCAAACATCTCTTTATGTTTATGGGTCAAAAATGTATATACATTAGGGACGATATACTTGGATTCGCATACCCACCCAAAACGCTTTTCTTTTGGAGTACTATCTGGTTGCATTAATAGACATTCGTCTATATGTACAACCCAATCCCCCATGCTAGTAACCCAATCAAAATCTTTTGGTTTTATATTAGAGCAAGATGAGTATTGTGGGTCAAACGGTAATCCAATTCCTCTTACTTTGTTCCTGGGCTCTGCCATGCAATTGCTTCCTCATTAATACCTAATTCACGCAAAGATTGTTTTTTAGATTCCACATCAGCTAATCCCATAACAATAACAGAATTAGCTGCTTCTTCTCCAGGCCAAACGCAATATTCAGGACCGACAAACTTCATTCTAAATCCTTCTTGAGTATAGAACTTATTAATGATTCCTAATAGGGCTTCATGATCAAACCATTTCCCAGTTTCTTCGAAGTTTTTGGCAACATGTATCCAGTGTTGTAAAAACTCTAACACTTTACTGTTAAACGCCAAATATATTGGTGATGCTTTTGCCGCATACAATTTAGGCAAAGAACAAGTAAACGCAAGATCAGTATTGTCTTGAAACAAATCAAATACATTTAATGGTTGTCTTACGTCAGAATCTA
>TARA_R110002126_G_scaffold290897_1_pt1 | contig 21624 bp, 10 predicted proteins | sample TARA_R110002126 | Tara Oceans TARA_R110002126 (sample SAMEA4397536) | marine metagenome | biome: Polar Biome; feature: [DCM] deep chlorophyll maximum layer (ENVO:01000326); material: water (ENVO:00002006), including particulate matter (ENVO:01000060) such as... | depth 30 m
ATAAAAATGGCGTAATCTAAAAATTCAAAACTTGATGTCATAATTTGTATAAATATATAGTGTTGGTTATTAATTTTATTGGTTGTTAAACAAAGATGAAAATCTTATTTCAAACTCATTCCTGAATATTTCTCAACATTCATTTCTTTTTCCCATTTCATCAATTTATCTTTCAATTTATCAACAATTTCAGGCATTTTAGTATTTAGATCATTTTCCTCCTTAACATCTTTTGAAACGTTAAAGAGCTCCGTTTTTCCACTTCTGTAGGCTAATAATTTCCAATCTCTATCTCTTACTGACGCGTACAAGTCTTCATAAGCTCTATATCCAAAGAGTGTTCTTTCTTGTAATAGCTTATTTTCTTTGATTGTCGAAAGCAATGAAACCCCATCTAAATTCTGATATATAGAAGTATCTCCACCTGCTATTTCTACTAAAGTTGGAAATAAATCTGTAGATTGAACTGGTGTGTTATTTTTACTATTGGGACTTGTAACACCATCCCAATAAAAGAAAAAAGGTATGCGAGCACCTCCTTCAAAAAGGGTCTCGGTCATTTTACTTCCTCTAAAAGGTGCATTTTCAAAATAGCCTCCTTGGTCAGATAAAAAAATAAAAATGGTTTCCTTTTCTTTACCCGCATCCTTAATGGCTTGCATAACTCTTCCTACTGATTCATCAGTAGCTTTCACCATTGCAGCATAATGAGCAAATTTACCTTTCAATCCTTTTGCTTCAAAATACGCTACTAAATCTTTACGGCCTTCATGTGGTGAGTGCACAGAATAATAGGAAAATGTGAGCATAAAAGGATCTTCCTTTTTATAATTACGAATAAAACGAACTGCTTCATTAGTCAATTTATCTGTTAAATAGGTGTTTTTTGTATCCTCAAAAATACTGTCTTGCCTAAAATAAGGTGGGTAATATGATTTTGGATGTCCGAAATTTGAAGTACCAATTTGTTTATCAAAACCTTGTTTATTTGGGTGATATGATTCATGACCTAAATGCCATTTTCCTAAAAACATATTATAATATCCTTCGGTTTTTAAAGCCTCTGCATAGGTTTTAAGTTCTAAAGGCAACCAATTTCTTGATGGAAATTGTGCCGGATCTCTTGGTAATAAATGATATTCTATAGAACCTCTACCAAACTGATCAAAACCATTTTTTTTGCCTCCAGGAATATGACGAACCATCTCTAAACGCACAGGATGCTTACCCGTTAATAATGTCGCTCTACTTGGACTACAAGTTGGTGTAGGGATATAGGCTTGTTCAAAACTTAGCCCAGATTTTGCCAAACGATTAATATTCGGAGACTCGAAAGTAGGATTACGAAAACCAAGATCTGACCAGCCTAAATCGTCTACAAAAAATAAAACGATATTGGGCTTATTTTTTGTTTGCTTAGCATTACTTTTTGATGCACAACCAACTAAACTTGTCATTACTAACAATCCTATAGATACTATTTTAGTATAGATTAATCTCATATCAAAAATAGTTTTTATTTGAAAACATCATATTCTGGATTTATTTTAGCAGCTTTAAAAAGTGGTCTATCCTTCCATAAATTGTAAGTTGCCTTTAATCGTTTTACATCTTCTGGTTTCTGACCTTGATCACCGGTTTCTTTAATCCAGTTTTCTAAAATATTTCTGTGTTCCTCTAATATGGTTTTATAATCAGCGCTATTTGCCAAGTTATTCATTTGATGAGGGTCATCTTCCAAATGATACAATTCTTCAACAGGTCTTACTCCAAACCAATGTTCTTCTTGATAGGGTGTTAATTTACCTTCTTTATATAACCTTTTAAAATCTTTAACCACAGGCGAACGGTCTCTATAACCAGCCTGTAACATTGGTCTGTTTGGAAAATAATTTTTAATATACCTATACTCTTCTGAGACAACGGTTCTAATTTTATCTATTGTAAAATCACATCGATCTCGGGCGCCAATAACATATTTTTGTTCTTTATAATTATTAGCAAAAAGATTTTGACCATCTAAATAGTCAGGCATTTTTGCATTCCCAAGTGCTAAAGTAGTGGCTGAAATATCTAATAAAGAAACCAAATCATCTCTAACCTGTCCTTTTTTTAATCTGATATTATCTCCTTTAATAATTAAAGGCACTAGCATTCCACCTTCATAACAAAACTGTTTATGACGATAAGATGTATTACTTCCATGGTCTGAAAAAAAGAAAATAATGGTGTTTTCTAATTCATTATCTGCCTCTAGTTGTTTTAAAACATCCTCAATATTAGCATCTGCACCTCGATTTGCATTGTAATGAACTGTCCAGGCGTTTTGAAATGAGGCTAATTCTGGATAATAAGGTGGTAATGGTACTGAGTTATTGTTTAATTTTTCTCCTTTTCTAACAAATTTTGATTTTGCTTTTCCTCCATCAATTTGAATTTGTCCAAACCAAGGCTGACTTTTATTAGGTCTTGCATTCCAAGCATCTTTAGTTATAGATGACATGTATTTTGCTTTATTTCCTTGCCAGCCATTCATTCCAGGTTTATAGTCTTCTTTAGTACTTACATCGTATAAATCTAATCTGTTATAATGAAAATTATAATCATCTTTACCATTATTAAAGGTATAATATCCTGCATCTTTCATCAATTCAGGAATCGTTTTCATTTCTTTTGGTAAATAAATTCTAAGTTCTTCAGGAACTATTTCGCCATCTGTAAATCTACTAGATCTATGTTGATGTGTTCCTGTAGTTGTTTGCATTACCCCTGTAATGAATGCAGATCTGCTAGCAGAACAAACAGGTGCTGTTGCATAAGCTCTTTTAAATAAAACACCTTCTGAAGCTATTTTATCAATAATAGGCGTATGATTTTTGTTAATAATATCTCCATAAGCTCCCATAAAAGGAGATAAATCTTCGGCAACTATCCATAAAATGTTAGGCTTTTTATCTTCTTTATTTTGAGCATTACAAGAATATAAAAACCCAATACCTAAAAGAATAAGCGCATACTTAACGTGTATTTTTGTGGTTTTTTTATACGTCATTTTAAAAATTCAATTACACTTTAAATCTTCTCAAATAAAAACATCTTATAAAATGTTTATTAGGATTAAAAAATTAATACTTTATTCAAAAACCACCTCTTTTACTCCTTTTTGGTAATTTTCTCCCCTTAAATTGATAAAGGTTTGTTTCATTTCTCCCAGCTTTTGAGTATCGGTTTCGGCTAAATTTTTTTGTTGTGCTTTATCTTCTTTTAAATTATATAATTGCTCGTAAGGAAAGTTACCTACTTCTATACCAACCGCTTTTCTAAAATTCTTACCACTGTAAGCAGGAATATACAACCAATCTCCACTTCTTAAAGCAGTTTTTCCTGTAGCTTCTATAATTAAGTGTTCTCTTCCTTTTTCTGATTTTCCTAGAAATGTATTGCGTAAATTTTTACTATCTGTGGATGTTTCTTTAGCACCAACTAAATCAGCAATTGATGCCAATAAGTCCATTTGACAAACAATAGCATCTGAAACTTTGGGTTGAATTTTTCCTTTCCAATACGTAATAAACGGAACTCTAGTACCTGCTTCAAAAATGCTGTATTTACCCCCTCTTAAACCTCCTTTTGGATCGTGGCTCCCGGCTTTTTCAACTGCACCATCGTAATAACCATCATTTAAAACAGGACCATTATCACTTGAAAAAACAATTAATGTATTTTCTAATACCCCTTCTTCTTTAAGGGTTTTCATAAATTCGCCAATTGCCCAATCTGCTTCTAAAATGACATCACCTCTTGGCCCCATTCCTGATTTTCCTACAAATCTTGGGTGTGGTGTTCTTGGTACATGTGGCTGTTGCATTGCATAGTATAAAAAGAACGGTTTCTCTTTGTGCGTTTTTACATAATTCTGTGCCTTTGCTAAAAAATGATCGGCCATATCTGTATCTGTCCATTTTGCAGCTTCGCCACCTTTCATGTAGCCGATTCTAGGAATGCCGTTTACAATACTACTATTGTGTCCATGATGCCATTTCATTGTTAACATTTCTGGATTTGAAATTGCAGTAGGTTCGCCCTCAAAATTTTCTCTATAATTTACTTCAATTGGATCATTTTTATCTAAACCAACCACATTTCCATCTTTAATGTAAACGGTTGGCACTCTATCTTGGGTAGCTGCCAAAATATAAGATTCGTCAAAACCAACTTCATTTGGCCCGGGAGTTACTTTTTCATTCCAGTTTACAATACCCGTTCCTAAACCTAAATGCCACTTACCAACAATCGCCGTTTGATAGCCTTGCTTTTTTAGCATTTTTGGTAAAGTTTGCTGTGTTGTACTAATTAACAACGGTGCAGTTCCTGGCAAAATTTTAGCATCTTTATTTCGCCAAGGGTACATACCTGTTAATAGTGCATATCTACTTGGTGTACAAGTTGCTGATGATGCATAACCGTTAGTAAACTTAATACCTTCGTTTGCTAAAGCATCTATATTTGGTGTTTGCAATGCTGTGGCTCCATAAGAGGATAAATCTCCATAACCCAAATCATCTAAATAAATAACTACTATATTAGGTTTTGCACCTAAATTTTTATCAGATTTAATATGTTCTTTCTTGTTCGTTTGACAAGAAAATAATAAAATAAGACATAAAATTTTAATACTGTTTTTCATTGATGTTGATTTATTCTTAATTATGAAAGTTCCTTTATACTTTCTATATAACTACTTGGAGTTGTACCAATTTCTTTTTTAAACAAGCTGATAAAATGTGCATAACTAGAAATGCCTACAGCATCCATTGCTTCTTGTACCCGGTCACAACCATTATCAAACATTTTAACAGATTTTTCTATTTTTATAGAGTTGATAAAAGCTGTGGTACTTAGACCAATTAAGGATTTTAATTTTCTATGTAATTGCATTCTACTTAAACCTAGTTCTTCTGATAATTCTTGTACAGAAAAGTTTGGCTCTGACATTTTTCTTTTAATAATATCTACTAAATTAGCTACAAACTTTTGATCATATGAAACATATAGCCCATCTGTTTTATCTGAAGAACCTTCTGCTATATACTTTCTAAAATCATTTCTGGTTTTTATAATATTTTTAACTTTTTGAAGTAATTGGGCACTATTAAATGGTTTAGAAATATAATCCCAAGCACCTACTTTTAGCCCTTTACTAGAAAAATCTTCTCCTGATTTTGCAGTTAACATGATTACTGGAATATGAGAAGTTAAAATATTTTTTTTGATTTTTTTACACATTTCAATGCCATCTAATTCTGGCATCATTACATCAGAAATTATTATATCTGGTATTTCTTTTAAAGTTATTTCTAACCCTTCTTTTCCATTATTTGCTTCCAATACATTATAGTCACTTCTTAAAATATTTTTTAGATATTTTCTTAAATCATAGTCATCTTCTACAACTAAGATTTTTTCTTTGTCTTCTTCCTGTTCTTCATCATCAACCTGTTCTATAAAGTCTCCTGGAACATAATTTTTAGGTAAATTATAAGGAATATCTTCTTTGGTTAAATATTCGTCTTCAGTAAAAGCTTTTGATGAGACTGGTAATGTTATCATAAATTCTGTACCACCTAAAGCGCTATTTAATACATTTATTTCTCCTCTGTGTGCTTCGATTAGTGAAGAAGCTAAATGAAGACCAATACCAGAAGAAGACCTGTCTTTTCCGTGAAAATGTCTTTGAAAAATTTTCTTTTTATCTTGTTGAGATATTCCTTTTCCGCTGTCTTTAATTAAGATTACAAAATATTCTAACTCTTGTTTCCAAGTAGGTTTTATTTCTATTTCTATGGTTCCGTTATTTGGTGTGTATTTAAAAGCGTTCGATAAAAGATTATAAATTACTTTTTCTACAATGTCTTTATCAAAATGGCAAAAGTAACTTTCTGGTGCAATAAAGTTTAAATTTATATCTCTAGTTTTTGCCTGCCATTCAAAAGATTTAGAAATTTCTTTAACAAAAAGACACATATCATTTCTAGAAACTTTTAAAATATTTACGCCTGAATTAATTTTTCGGAAATCTAATAATTGATTTACCAGATTCATCAATCTATTTGTATTTCTTGATACAATATTATAACAGAAATCTTTATATTCTTTAGATATATTACCTTTAATTAAATCATTTAGAGGGCCGATAATTAAGGATAGTGGTGTTTTAAATTCGTGTGCAACATCAGTAAAAAAAATTAACTTCATCTCATTAATTTCTTTTTCTTGCTCACTTTTAAAGTTTGATAATACTATCTGATTTCTGAGTTTCTCTTTATTTAACCAGAAATAAACTAAAGTAAATAAAATTGTAGATGTTACTAAAAAGTATAATAAATAAGCCCCCCAAGTATTCCAGGGTGCAGGCTGAACAGAAATTGAAATTTCTCGAACTTCATTAGACCACTGACCATTTGGATTTGTTGCTTCTACAACAAGAGTATAATTACCAGAAGGTATATTTGAGTAACTGGCATATCTTTTTGTATTGTTAACTTCTTGCCAGTCTTTATCATAATTTACTAACTTGTATCTATAATTATTTACTTTTACATTAGCGTAGTTTGTACTTGAAAATTCAATTGAAAAATCGTTTTGCTTATAATTAAAATCTAGATTGTTAGTTTTATTGAGTCTTTTTTCTAAGAGAACAGAACCTAGTAATTCTTGTTTCACATCAACTTTTTTATTGTTTACAAAAAGTTCTGTAAATGATACTTTTGAAGGAAATGGATTTATTTTTAATTCACGAGATTTAAAATAATTGATACCAGAAATACTTCCAAAAAAAAGTTCTCCTTTTTCGTTTTTAGAAATAGCTTCTGTAAAAGAGTTGGTAAGTAAACCATCATAATAATTAAACGTGTTAGTTGCTCCTGTTTTAATTGAGTATTTTATTATTCCTTGAGAGTTATTAAGCCAAAGATTTGAAAATTCATCTGCAACAATACCCATAATTTTTTTATTCTGGATATCATCTATTAGAATAGATTCAAATTCGTTTTTATTAGATTTCTTTACTATTAAACCTGTATCTGTTCCTAAATAAAGTGTGTTATTACTGTCGATATAAAAACACCAGATCGAATTGTTAGGTATATGATAAGAACCAGTCATTTGTTCATTATAACTTTCTACAGAAATAATGTCACCTAATTTATCTAGGTTTATTTTAAATAATCCATTTGAAATGGTACCAATCCAAATACATTGTCCTTGTTTATCAAATTTTAATGAAAATACACGAATGTTTCTTAAGTATTCTAAATTTTCAAATTTCTCATGAATCCAACTGGACTTATTTTTGTCTTTTAATAATAATCCTTTAAAAGTGCCATAATATTCATTTCCAAAACCATCCTTACAAAAACTTGTTGTAAAAAGAGAGCCATCATTATTATGATTATCTAAAATAGGTACAATTTCAAATTCATTCTTTTTAGAATTTTTCTCTCTGTATAAGCCTTCGGTTGTTGCCAAGTGAATTTTTCCATTTAATGTATCTACTCTAAAGGCTTTTGCACTTTCTGGAATTTTAATTACTTCTGTGTTATTTGTTTCAAAAGTATAGACATAAAACTTACCTGCTTGTAAACCATAGTAAACTTTAGAATTGTTTGCAAACAGCGTTCTTACATGACCCATTTTATAAATAGGTAAACTTTTAAATTTCTTACTATCTAAATTTGTATATAATAGCCCTCTTTTGTTTGCTATCCATAAAGTGTTCGATTTATCTTTAAAAATAGTAAGTAAAGGATTATTAGCTAATGAATATTGGTTAGGTTCGTTAACTGCTTCAACTTTTGATGCTTTCATACTATCTAAAGGAACATGAATAATTCCGTTTTGAAATGTGGTAATCCATAAATCATTTTGTATACCTTCTTCTATGCATAGTATGTTACTATCAACTTTATCTATTTTAGGTATTAAAGTTTGATTGATAATTTGATATAAACCGTTTCTTGAACCAACCCAAATCTCGCCTTTTAAGGTTTCGATGATTGTGTTAAAAGAAATATGGTTAGAACCTTTAATTAACGTGTATTTGTTATTTATATTTAGCCAAATACCAATATCTGTGGTGTAAATGCTGTTTCCATTTTTTAGAATTTGAATTCTTTTAACATCTAAACCGGTTAATGGTGTTTGTATAACTTCGACAGAAAATGAGTTTTTATTTTCAATAACTTTAAAGAGACCTTGACTGGAAGCTACCAGTATTTCTCCTTTCGAATTCTGTTTAATATCATTAATAATATCATAATTATTAGGCGCTTTTATTCTCGCTATTTTCCCATCTTCTAAAGAATAGTAATTTAAACCATAACCATCTGTACCAATCCAAACCCGTTTTTTCTGGTCTTCAAACAAGGTTCTAATTCTATTACTAGATAAAGAAGCTACATTATTATTATCGTGAAAAAAGTTTTCTATTCTGTAACCGTCATATCTATTTAAACCATCATAGGTAGCCATCCAAATAAATCCTTCTGAATCTTGTATCACTTTACTAACATCATGCTGAGACAAACCGTCTTTTACAGACAATGAATTGAATTGTAATCGTTGTCCAAAAACAGACGAAAAAGTATGTAGTACAAAAAGTAAAATGATAAAATGCTTCTTCATTTAATGAGCTATGCTGTTTTAATTCTTTTACCAAATTACGCAAATAAAAATGAAAAAAACTTATAGAAACACCAATAAATATTGAGTTTGTTACATTTCAGAAAAACAATGTTACATAACAAAAGACCCTGAATTCATCCTTTTTCTACTTTTGAGCAATGCAAGTTTTTTAGAAAAAATTACTATGCATTAACCAATAATTATAAAAGCTCAAAAATTAAGTTTTAGCTTTTTTTTTAAAATCAAATTAATTATAATCAAATTAAAAACCATGAAACAAAAAAACTTTTTAGCAACCTTATTATTCTTCTTCTTAGCAGTTAATTTTTTTGCTGCTGATATTTATGTAGGGGCAACAGTATCTGACTCAGGTGCTACTTTAGGCTCGGACGCAAACCCTTATCCCTCATTAATTGATGCGGTAACGGCTGCTTCAGATAATGATAAAATAATTATAGTTGGCACAGTAGCACAAACTGGAGAAGTTACTCTTGATAAAAATTTAACTTTTGAGGGGCAATCAAGTGCAATAATAACAGGAAATGGCTCAAATAGACTATTTATTGTTTCTGGTGGCGACCTTTCAGTTACTTTTACTGATATTGTATTTCAAAGTATTGTGTCATCTGATCCAGGCTCTGGTGTTGCAACAGATTTTGCTGGTGGAGTTCTTTTTAACTCACAATTAAATTTTAGTTTAACCATTTCAAATTGTGTTTTTTCGGGGAATTCATCAACTTCAACCTCAGGTGGTGGAGCTCTTTATTTAAGCGGTGGTGGCACAACTACTGCGAACATTTCTAACACAACTTTTTACAATAATCAAATTCTAACAGCTACAACTTTAGAAGCACGAGGTGGAGCTATTATTGTTTACAATGCTACCGTAAACTTAACCAATTGTACTTTCTTTGAAAACAAGTTGGCGAGAACAGGAAATTTTCACGGAGCAGCAATTCGAGCTAGTGCAAACGGTGCAACTGTTACAGCAACAAATTGTTTATTCTATAACAACCGGTCAAATGGGGGTGCTGGTGATTATTCAGATTTTAATGCGGTTCCTGGAGCAACGATGACAATGACAAATTGTTTAGCTCAATACCAAAACAACTTAGATACAAATAATAACTCCACCATAACCAATTCAGATTATTTATCTACTTCAAATATAGCCTGGAACGCCGCAACGAATAGAGTAGAATTTACAGCTCCAAATACTTTAACAGATACTCCAATCGATTTTGGTTCAGACAATAATGATGTTGGTGCTTGGAATTCTGGAATAAATATTTTTGAAGGAACTACATCTATATTGTGGTCTGAAAACTCAAATTGGTCAAGTGGCACTGCTCCTGTTGGAGATGGAACTGAAAATATAGCTGTAATAGGTGCAATTTGTAATATGTTTTCTGTTGGAGTTGCTGTTAATGATATTAAAGTTACTACAGAATTAAGACTTCAAGGTCAAAACGTATTTATTGTAAATGGAGAATCAGATGTAACAGGCGTAGTTCGTTATTTTGCTAATTTACAAAATGATGCAGATAATACTAAAGCATGGTATTTAGTTTCTTCTCCTTTATCTGGTGAGATTTTTGATGTTGCTTTTGCTGATAAAAATGATATTACTTCTGGTAGTGGAACTAACAGAGGAATTGCAACTTATAATCCTGGTCAAACAGGAAGTGCTGCTTGGACCTATTTCTCTGATACTAACAATAGTATTGCTGCAACTTCTGGTCAAGGGTTTTCTATGAAAATCACTCCAGATGATATTATTTTCGGAGCTGGTGAAGAATATTCTAATAATGAAGTTGGTTTTGAAGGAGATTTTAACACGGATAATGCAGGTTTTACTGTTGGCATAGCAACTACAGGTTTTAACCTTTTGGGTAACCCTTATGTAGCACATGTAAATAGTGCTACGTTTTTAGGGGCTGCAACTAGTACTAATATTGACCAATCACAAATTTGGGTATGGAATCAAACTTTAAATAGTGGAGCTGGTGATTATGAAGTTAAAGGATCTGAAGAAGGATTTGTATTAGCACCAGCACAAGGTTTTTTTGTAAATGTAAATACTACAGGAAGTGTTAATTTTTCGGAAGCAAACCAAGCTACAACAGGAGGTACATTCCAAAAAACGGCAAGAACTGAATTAAAATTATTAGTTTCTGACAATCAAAATACTCGTTTCGCAAAATTATATTTCTTAAACGATGCTACTAAAGGTTACGACTTTGGTTGGGAAGGAGAAGTATTTGGTGGTATCTCAAATTCATTAGAATTATACACTCAATTAGTTAATGAAAATGTTGGAAAAAAATACCAGCTACAATCATTATCGAAATCAGATGTTGAATCCTCAATAATACCTGTAGGTATTCATGCTGAATCAGGCAAAGAGTTAACATTCTCTTTAGAGTCTCAAAACTTTCCTACAGGTATAAAAATATATCTAGAAGATAGACAAAACAACACCTTTACCGAAATTTCAGATAATAAGACCTTTAAAGTTTCTTTATCAGAAAATTTAAATGACATAGGACGTTTTTATATTCATACTTCTTCTAGTGCTCTAAGTACAGATGTATTTAATAAGGATAATATTAGTATTTACCCAACAGACAAATCTACTTTAAGAATTGTTGGTTTGTATCAAGGAAAAACTAATGTGAAGTTGTTTAACATTTTAGGGAAGCAAGTATTGAGTTCTGCTTTCACTTCTAATGGTGTAAAAGATATTTATTTACCAAATTTAGCAACAGGAGTTTACATCGTTCAGTTAGAAACTGAAGCAGGTAATTTGAATAAGAAAATAGTTTTAGAATAAATCAATCAACATTAAAGAGATATACATCATGAAAAAACAAGAAAATAAAACTCAAGATATTACTCGTAAAGAAGCGATTAAAAAAATAGGAAATTATGGAAAATATGCAGCATTAACTGCATTAGGAACCTATATGATTTTAAACCCACAGAAAGCACAGGCAAGTTCAGTTCCTTCAAATCCTGGATCAGGTTTTTAATAGAGTAACAACTATTTGGTAATATCTATGGTATAAAAATAGTATAGATAGCAATTCAATAATTTAAAAATTAAATCAGCAAATGAAGATAATTAAAGATATTTTAAAAAAGAATTTAGCATTTTTTGTGGCACTAATAGTTGTAACTTGCTATAGTCAAAAAGTTTTAAACCTATCAGAATTTGATATTCAAGCAAATAAGGATGTAACCCCTATTGTAGTAAAAGCATTAAAGAAATGCAAAGAAGAAGGGTTTAGCAAGTTAATTTTCCCGAAAGGAACCTATCACTTTTATCCCACTTTTGCACCAGAAAGGTATTGTGAAATTACCAATAACGATAATGGCTTGAAAAGAACTGCTTTCCCATTAATTGATTTTCATAATTTTGTGGTAGATGGTGGAGATTCTGATTTTATCTTTCATGGTAAAATAATTCCTTTTATTATAGAAGAAAGTTCAAACATTAAAATAACCAACCTTAGCGTTGACTGGGATGTTCCTTTTATGATTGAGGGCTTAGTAGTTGCAAATAATCCTACTGATAAAACGTTTGACATTGAAGTAAAAACCCCCTATTTGGTTAAATACGGTCATCTTTATATCACCTTAGAAAGAGAAGATTCACCCTACGAGAGAAAATATGGAAAACGATTTGCTTTTTGGGAACACTATAATTTAGAAGTAGGTCAAAATATTTTTTGGGATCCTAAAACAATGGCACCTTTATATAATACCAAGCTTTATAATATGCCAGAAAAAGGAATTAATGCAGTTGAATTAAAACAAGGATTGATAAGAATATCAACAGAAATGACAAAGCTTCCGCCGCTTGGATCTGTAATGGTTTCTAAAGGTGAATATCTTGAAAATAGAACAAGTCCTGCCTTTAGAGTGTTTAAATCTCAAGATCTGGAATTAAAAAATATAAATGTATACCATGCAGGTGCTATGGGTTTAATTGCTGAAAGATCAGAAGATATTACACTAGATAGTTTTAATGTAGTATTAAGAGAAGGTTCTGGTAGAATGGTAACAACAACGGCCGATGCTACGCATTTTTGTAATGTAAAAGGAATGGTAACCATTAAGAACTGTACGTTTGAAAACATGTTAGATGATGCTACCAATATTCATGGAACCTATGTAAGGGTAAACAAAATAATTGATGATTATACGCTTGCAGTAGAAACCTATCATCCTCATCAAAACGGGTATTTATTTGGAGAAGAAGGAGACCAAGTTCAGATAATTGATCAAATAAATCTTCAGCCGACTACAGAACCAATGGTTTTAAAGAAAGTAGAAAGAGTTAATGAAAAAATTTCTTACATCACATTTAACAAGTCTATTAAAAATAAAGTTAATGTTTACGATGGTGTTGAAAATATTTCTTGGCATGCATCGGCTATATTAGAAAATAATGTAGTTAGAAACAATAGAGCGCGTAGCTTTTTAATTTCAACTCCAAGAAAAGTTGTGGTTAGAAATAATCACTTATCATCTCAAATGGCAAGTTTTAGATTAACAGGAGACTTAGGTTTATGGAATGAATCTGGACCTAATGATGGCCTTTTAATTGAAAACAATGTTATTGAAAATGCTGTTTATGGAGGTAATGGGCCACAATCAATCTTTTTAATTGATCCTCAGTATGTTGATAAAAACAACTTTAAAGGAATGTACAGCAGAGATATTACAATTAGAAACAACACCATAAAAACGTTTGATAACTCTATTTTAGTAGCCATGTCAGTAGATGGTTTAGTATTTGAAAATAACACCATTATTCAGACAGATACATACAAACCAATATTCCCAAATGCAGATAATATTAAAATTATAAATTGTAACGATGTTATCATAAGAGGAAATACTTACAAAAGATTAGATGGTAAAAAAGGCTCGATCATGATTGATGAAAAATCTACTAATATAAAAGTATCAAAGCGAGAAGATTTTAAACATAAGCCTTCAAAATAGCGTAACGTCTTGATTTAAAAACATAAAACAAAAAAAATGAATAAAAAAACAAGTTTATTACTACTATTTTTATTGTCGTCTATGGCTTTTTTTAGTCAAAAAATGGTAAAAGGAATTGTAAAAGATACTTATGGAAATTTATTACCTGGTGTTTCCATTTTAATTAAAGGTACAACCTTAGGATCAGTTTCTGGATTTGATGGAGATTTCACCATAAAAGTGCCAATGAATAAAAATATATTGGTTTTCTCTTACCTAGGTATGGAGCCAAAAGAAATTAATGTTGATGATAAAACTGAAATTATTGTTTTTTTAGAACCAACAGTCAACTCTTTAGAAGAAATAGTTGTTATTGGTTATGGGTCTGTTAAGAAAAAAGATTTAACAGGCTCTGTAAGTGGCTTAAAAGCAGAGAAATTCGCAGAAACACAAACAACAAGTGCACTAAATGCTTTACAAGGAAGAACACCTGGTGTGCAAATTACTAGACAATCTGGAGAGCCTGGATCATCTATAAATGTACAAATTAGAGGTGCAAACTCTATTTTTGGCAATTCTTCTCCACTATTTGTAATTGACGGTGTGCAAATAGATGTTAATTCTAATGAAGTTGCAAACGCTTCAGGATCTCAATCTACCTTAGACCCACTCTCAACACTTAACCCAAATGATATAGAATCATTTGAAGTTCTTAAAGATGCATCTGCAACAGCTATATTTGGTTCTAGAGGTGCTAATGGTGTAATTATCATCACAACAAAGTCTGGAAAATCGGGCAAATCTTCAATAGAATTTAATTCACTATTAACGGTTGGAGAATCTAGCAAATTATTAGATGTTTTATCACCTAATGAATATATTACCTATCAACAAGAAAGAGGAAATGTACAATTTTTAGGAAGAGATTTAGACAATGATGGTATATTCGAAACCCCTAGAGATTTCAGTCTATACGATTCTTTTAATTACCAAGATGAAATTTTAAGAACTTCAGTAACAAGACAGCACAACCTTTCTTTATCGACAGGAAATGATAAAACAAAAGTTTCTGCAAGTGCAGGTTTTTTAGATCAAGAAGGTATTGTTTTAAATAACGAGTTCAGCAGATACACTTTTAGAACTCGAATAAATCATACACAGAACGAAAAATTATCTTTAGGTTTTAACATGAATGGTGCTTTCTCTGAAACTAGAGGAGTTGCAAGTAATGGGGGGCTTGATAATTTTAACGGCATAACTCAATTACTTGTTATTGCAAATCCTTGGAGACTTTTAGATGATGAAATTAATCAAGAATTAAATGAGAATATCTCACCACTTACTTTAATAGAAGAAGCAGAAAAAGAAGTTAGACTTTTTAGAATTTTAGGAAGTATGTTTGGCACTTATAAAATTAATCGAAATTTAAGTTTTAGATCTCAATTAGGCTTAAACTACTCAAAATCGAAATCAAAAGTATTTTATGGCTCTAATACAAACTGGGGAAATGAATGGAATGGTAGAGCAATTGTTAATGAAGTAGGAACATATTCTTACAACTTTACGAATCAATTTAACTATAGAAAAAGATTTAATAAAGATAACAGAATAGATGCTATGGCAGCTTTTGAGGTTAGTAGTTATAATTTTGAACTGTTTTTAAATGACATTTCTGGTTTTGATATAGAAGCATTGGGATATAACAACATAAGTATTGGTCAAACACCATTAAGATATGAAACATTAAGAACCCAATCTAACAGGTTATCTTATTTCAGTAGAGTAAATTATACCTTAAAAGATAAATATTTATTTACAGCTACTTTTAGAGCTGATGGTTCAGATAAATTTGGGCAAGGAAACAGGTGGGGGTATTTCCCTTCAGGTGCATTTGCTTGGAAAACCTCAGAAGAAGATTTTATAAAAAATATTGATGAAATATCTAATCTTAAAATAAGACTTAGTTATGGTGTTACTGGAAACGAAAGAATACCTCCATATAGCTATTTCTCAAGCATGGAAAATGCATTTTATGCACATAATGGAGGACAAGTTTTAGGAATTGCACCTTCCTCGCTTGCCAATGAAAATTTAAAATGGGAAACTACCGCTCAGTACGATGCAGGTGTAGATTTAGGGCTTTTTAATAATCGAATTAATTTAACAGTAGATTATTATTTAAAAGAAACGACTGATATGCTACTAAATGCTCCAGTTTCTGCTCAAAGTGGATATGCAAATCAAGTGTTAAACATAGGACAAATTAATAATAGCGGATGGGAAATAAGCCTTTCAACAACTAATATTCAGACAGATAATTTTAGTTGGAATACCGATTTCAATATCAACTTTAATCAAAACGAAGTTATTGATTTAGGTGGTGCGGATTTTATTCCTGTAGTTGTTTCTGGAGGTTGGCTAACAACACCAGGAAGAGTTATTGTTGGCGAATCTATTGGAACAATGTATGGCTTTGTTTTCGATGGAGTTTATCAAACTGATGATTTTACTTGGCAAAACAACAGCGATTCAACAATTCCTCATGACTCTAGAACCTATGTTTTAAAACCTGGAGTTGTAGATTCGCAAATTGCAGCACCAAGACCAGGTGTTAAGAAATATAAAGATTTATTAACAGTAGATACAAATGGTGATGGAATACCTGATGCTGGAGATGGAATTATTAATGAAAATGGAGACAGACAAGTAATTGGAAATAGTATCCCAAAACATTATGGTGGCATAACAAATACCTTTAAATATAAAAACTTTGATTTAAGCTTTTTATTACAATGGAGTTATGGCAATGATATTTTTAATGCAGGTAGACTTAGAACTCACGGTTTTCAGCCATTTATGAATGTAGAAAGAGATTACTATGAAAATAGATGGTCTCCAACAAATGAATCAAATATTTATCCAGAATTTGGCAGAGTTGATGCTGTTACTTCCTCTTATTTCGTAGAAGACGGTTCTTTTCTTCGTCTGCAAAATGTAAACTTTGGGTATCAAGTACCAAGAAAATTTATTAATAAATATGGAGTTCAAGATTTAAAAATATTTTTTGTGGGTACTAATTTAATTACATGGTCAAACTACTCAGGTTTCGATCCAGAAGTAAGCTCAAACAATCCATTAATGAGCAGTTATGAACGTATTTCTTACCCAAGAGTTAGATCTCTTTCAATGGGCCTAAATTTTAAATTCTAAAAAAATGAAAAAAATATTATACTATACTTTAATCTCTCTAGCTTTTATTACAATAAATTCTTGTGAAGATCATTTAGATTCCGTTCCATTTTCATTTGCTTCACCAGATAATTTTTATAAAAGTGCAGAAGAAGTAGAAATTGGTTTAAATGGAGTTTATTCGATCTTAACCGCAGGCTCAGTTCAAAATTTTGGTAATGCCTCTGGGTATCGTAGAGGTTTAATGTTTATGTTAAATGGGGCAACAGATGAAGCTGTTTTAACCAGAAATTTTAATAACATTACCTTCTCTGTTTGGGGTAATGCTAGTTTTACAAGTGAATCTACCTTTATCAATGAGAATTGGTTTTTCTTTTACGCAGGCATCAATAGAGCAAATATTTTAATTGATAGATTACAAAATATCGATGGTTTTGAAGAAAATAGAAAAATTGAAATTGAAGCTGAAGCAAGAGTTTTAAGAGGTTTTTATCACATGATATTATCTATGATGCATGGTGGTATTCCAGTCTACAATACGCCACTTCAAGATCCAAATCAAGAAAGACAATCTATAGCTACTGTTTATGAACAAATCTTAAGTGATTTCGAATTTGGCTATCAAAACCTGCAACCAAGAGGCCCTAGAGAAAGTAGTATTAATAAATACACCGCAGCAGGTTTACTTGTTAAAGCACATACGTATTTGGCTAGTTTCAAAAAAACGGGTTCTGTTAGCTTTCAAGATTTACCTATAAATAGTTTTGATTGGGTTGATGCTGATTCACATTACCAAAAAGCATTAGATTACACTACAGAAATTATCAATCAAAGTGGTTATGAATTAATTACAGAATATGATAATTTATTCAGAGAAACTACAAAGTCATTTCAATATAGAGAGTGTTTATTTACTGCAGAAGCGAGTACTGACGCAGCACAAAATGTAATTACAGTTCTTGTTAATGCATTTATTCCGCAAGGAAATAGAAATATTAACGGAGGTGGATTTGGATGGTATCGTCCTACATCAGAATTATGGAATAAATACACAAATGGAGACATAAGATTTAAACACAACTTAACCGGAAATTTCTCAGGCCCTATTGGTCAAGAAATTGTAGATGGTGTTAATTATTATATTCCTAGAGAAATACAAAGTCCAAATACAGGTCTATTATGTATTGGAAAATATCGTATGGTAGATCCAGACGAAAAAGTAATTGCACCATGGGCAAGTGGTACAACTTTACCTTTATTGAGATTTGCAGATATTTTATTATTAAGAGCAGAAGCTCAGTATTTTTTAGGTGATGAAGCAGCTGGAAGAAACACATTAACTACTTTAAGACAAAGATCTTCCTCACAAACGGCATCAGTACAAGATTTAAATGCTGCTTATGCTAAAGCAGATTTCTTAACAGAATTACTAGATGAACGCTCAAGAGAATTATGTTTTGAAAATTGGAGAAGAATAGATTTAGCTCGCTTTCATAAGTTTGATGAAACCATTCAAAATTTGTCTGAAACAGAAGGATTTTATAACGTTACAACTGTACCAGTTATAAAAAACAATTGGAGACCAGAACGTATTTGGATACCAATACCATTACAGCAAAGAGACTTAAATCAAAACCTAATTCAAAATAACGGATATTAACTTAAATTAAACATCATGAAGAAAATTTACAATTTTATTGCCTTTTTATTTCTAACCACGTTGATGGTTGGACAAAACAAAGATTTTGTACCTACAAATGGCGTGATTTGGTCAGATGCAAACAATTGGAGTCCTACTGGAGTGCCAGATATTACTAATAACGTAAGACTTCCAGGGACAATTGAGTCTGATCTTGATATCAATTTAACGTTAAGTCGAGTTCAAACTGTATTTGGCACAGGTACTACAGGTGGCACAGAGACAACAATTGGAGGTGCTGGTATTTTAACCATAGACACACAAGTTCAGGCCAATGTAAATAAGGGAATTAACAACGTATCCGGAAATGGCATAAATTTAATATTTAAAGGAGGTGTTGTTATTAATAATACAGCTGGTGGCTTTGGGAACACTTTAATGACATTTGGGAATAGTGATTCCAATCAATTGACGTTTAATGATGGATCTACTTTAACCATTAATACGCCTCTTGAAGCTAGATCAGGAGCAGGTAGTAGTATTTATAATTTTAATGGTGTTATGGCTGGTGCTGGTGTATTAAGATTTAGCGCTGGTACTAATATAACTTTTGGAAGCACCTCTGATAATTCAGGGCGAACAGGAGATTTTGTTTGGGTTGGAGCAAATTCTGTGGTTACAGTAAACACCGCAGACAACGGAGTGTTTGTACCTAGTGGTCAGAAAATTCAAAGTAATGCTGATAACTGTAGTATTGTAATAAATGGAGCCAATGTATATCAAGGAAACATAGGTGTAGATGGTGCTCGAGTATTTACTTTCAATGCTAATAAAAATCAAAATAGTATGGGCGAGATTCAATTTACTGGCTCAGGTGCAGGAACACTTAATTTAAATATCGACACTAGTGTTACTGAGCTTCTATTTACTGATAATTCAGCGTTAGATTGGAAAACGGGTTCTCTTAATATTACTGGATATAAAGAAGGTGTTATCCGATTTGGAACAGACAGTAACGGATTAACATCAGCTCAATTAGCACAAATTACCGTTGATGGAAGTGGAGGTTCAGTCGCTTTGAATAGCACTGGTTATTTAGTTAATGAAACTTCATTATCTGTAAATGACGTAACTCTTGAAACATTAAAATCAATAGCATATCCAACATTAGCCTCGACTTCAATCTTTTTTAACAAACCACAATCCAATGTGAAAGTTTTTGATATGACAGGTAGAAAAGTGCTAGAAAATAAGACCAAAAATCAATCGAATATTGCTATTAACTCATTAAATAATGGGGTTTACTTAATTATTTTTGATGATAAGAAAGTTGAAAAATTTATAAAACAATAAAAACCAAGTAGAGATGGCTAGGAGTTGTAGATATTTTTTGTTTTTGCTTTTTATAAGTGCAATGGGGTACTCACAATTTGATCCTGTACCCTCATTTTTTAGAACTCAAAGAGAAACGCCATTAATTCAATTAAACACAACTCAAACCATATTAGTTTCAGATTATGGAGCTAATGTTAATGATGGAACTAATGATATAACTGGAATTACAGCAGCTATTAATGCTGCTGTAAATCTTTCTACTATAGAAAATCCAGTACGTTTAGTTTTTGAGAGTGGTACGTACGATTTAATGCCAACAAGTGGCTCTCACGCACTGAGTATGACAAATGCAAAAGGGGTCTTATGGGATGGTCAAAACGCAGCATTTATTGTGCACAATCCTACAATAGGTTTTCTAAGTTTATCGCGTTGTACAAATACTATTTTACAAGATTTCTCTGTAGATTATGCAACGCTACCTTTTACGCAAGGTAAAATTACAAAGGTTGATGTGGCGAATGGTAACTTCCAATTCAAGCTAGATGATGGTTTTCCTTTACCCGTAGAAAATCATTTTGTGAATTCTCCGCAAAGATGGGGTATGATAAAAAATAATAAAGGTGGAATCAAAGAGGGCACTCCTAATTTAATTTCTCACAACCGTTACTTTGAATCTGTTGGAACACGTACCTATTTGTATGGAAATCAAAGCGCAAGTACTTTAGCAAATGTAGAAGTTGGAGATTACTTTGTTCATATCGCCAGATATAATGGTGCAACAATTATTAGAAATACAGCAGGAAAAAATCTCACCTATTTAAATATAACTGGTTATGCAAGTCCTGCAGGTGGATTTAACGCCAGAGACAGCGAAGAATGGAATGTTATTAATTGCCAACTAAAACTTAAAGACAATCGGGTTCATACTACAAATGCAGATGCAATGCATATTAATGGTGGTAAGATTGGGCCTTGGGTAGAAAACAGTCTTTTCGAAGGTTTTTCTGATGATTTTATGAATATTAAATACACAAGAAGGAGTATCAAGGAGATTCATAGTTCCACAGAAATTACTGTCGAATTTGAAGTGGAAGTTGGAGAAAACATAGAGTTCTACAACCCAAGAGAGGGAGCGTTTCTAGGAGCTGCTGTAATTAATAATGTTCAAAATCTTGGCAATAACTTATACAGAATTACGCTCTCTAATGCCATAAATATTTCGACTATCAATAGTGGTGATAACCAATTAGCAGATAAAGCCTATATAGAAAGTAGAGCTAACGAATCTATGATCTTTAGAAACAATGTGGTTCGTAACTCTAGGAGATATGGAATTTTGATTCAAAGTAAATATGCCTTAATCGAAAATAACACTTTCCAAAATTTAAGTGGTGCTGCTATACGAATTGAAAATGGCGTTGATTGGGGTGAGGGTTTTAGAGCCGATCATATCGAAATTAGAAATAACAGAATAGAAAATTGCGGTTATGACAAAACCTTTATCGACGAAAGTAACTCTGCTGCGATTTCAGTAGATTTTTCAAAAGTAAAAACACCATGCTCATCTAATGGAGGTTTTTGTGGTACTGAAACTTCAGCATTTAGAGCACATAGTAATATTAGAATTATAGATAATACCATTCTTTACAACAAGAGAGGCCTCTATCTAAAAAACATTGAAGGGCTAACAATAGAAAATAATTTTTTGTGCCATAGAGATGAGGATATCACACTTAGTAACAATCAAAATCCAGTGGAACGAACTATTCTTAATAGTGGCGGGGTTA
>TARA_R110002126_G_scaffold7571_23_pt1 | contig 21617 bp, 17 predicted proteins | sample TARA_R110002126 | Tara Oceans TARA_R110002126 (sample SAMEA4397536) | marine metagenome | biome: Polar Biome; feature: [DCM] deep chlorophyll maximum layer (ENVO:01000326); material: water (ENVO:00002006), including particulate matter (ENVO:01000060) such as... | depth 30 m
AAATTTAACTCTGTAGGTGCTTATACTGGCAGTGATCCGGCTAACATTACCACTGAAGCATTAGGTTCTGGCGGTGCAGGTGCTTTGGGCCCTGGAGCCGACGGCACTCAAACACTTACAATAAAATTTAATAATCCAACTCAGTATGCTTCTCCATTTGAAGTCACTGAATTGACTCAAGATGGTATTACCGTAGGGCGATTAACCAATGTTGGTATTGGGTCTGACGGTCTGATTACCGCTAGTTATAGTAATGGTTCAACTGTGCCGTTAGCGCGAGTGGCATTAGTACGTTTTGCTAATGAGCAAGGTCTTACTCAGGTGGGTAATACCTCTTGGAAAGCCAGTTTAGGTTCCGGCGCGGCATTAGCTGGTGAGGCAAATAGTGGTACATTTGGTAGTATTCGCTCTTCTGCACTTGAACAATCAAACGTTGATTTAACCACTGAGCTGGTCGATTTAATCTCAGCTCAGCGTAACTTCCAAGCTAACTCACGTACGCTTGAAGTTAACAATACCTTGAACCAAACGATACTACAGATCCGCTAAATGACCCTTAGGCTATATAGGTGTTGCCGTTTACGGCAACACCTTGCCTTTTCCACCTCTTTACTTGTCCCCGTTATTAGACCCCTCGTGTCGATAGATGCTTTTTTGACACTCATGCGCTACCCATTAATTTTATTGATTAACTGATTCATACAGTTACATCTCAATCCTCTCACTTAAAAATCGTTGGCATGATGCTTGCTTATTCTGTGTATATAGTGTTTTTGCAGAAAGTTTGACGGAGCAAAAAATGGACAAATTTCTTTATATTGCCATGAGCGGCGCAAAGCAAGGGATGAATGCCCTAGCAGTGAGTGCGAACAATCTTGCTAACGCGAATACTGATGGATTTAAAGCTGACATGGTCCAAGCCCGTTCAATGCAGGCATTTGGTGAAGGTTTGCCTACACGGGTATTTTCGATGCTGGAAAGCCCAGGCAGTAACTTTAATAGCGGCCCCATTAAAACTACTGGTCGCGATCTTGATATTGCGGTTAAAGGAGATGGCTGGCTTGCTGTGCAGGCGGCTGATGGTTCCGAGGCATATACCCGCGCTGGTAGTCTAAAAATTGACAGTACCGGCTTGTTATTAAATAGCCGTGATCGTCCCGTTATGGGCGCTTCAGGTCCCATTGTGTTACCCATTCCAGTTGAAAAAATAGAGATTTCGGCCAACGGTATTATTTCTGTACGCCCTCAAGGGGCAACCGCAGAAGTAATAGAAGAGGTCGGAAGGATTAAGTTAGTTAATCCTGGTAACGAAAACCTTATGCGCGGTGAAGATGGTTTATTTCGTCTTATTGCCGGTGGCAATGCGCCAAACGACCCAGGCGTTCAAGTTGAAAGTGGTGCGGTCGAAGGCAGTAATGTTAATTCTGTGCATGAAATGGTCGCCATGATTGATATTCAACGTCAATACGAAATGCAAGTCAAAATGATGAAGAACGCTGAAGAGATTGATCGAGCGTCCACTTCTTTGATGAGAATTAGTTAGGAGTAATTATTATGCATCCAGCGTTATGGATAAGTAAAACCGGTGTCGACGCCCAACAAACCAATATTGCGGTTATTTCAAATAACGTGGCTAACGCCAGTACCGTTGGATTTAAGAAAAGTCGTGCAGTATTTGAAGACCTTCTTTATCAAACGGTTAACCAAGCTGGTGGCATTAGCTCAGACAATAGCAAGTTACCTAATGGTTTAAACATTGGTGCAGGTACTAAAGTGGTTGCCACGCAAAAAATGTTTACCCAAGGCAACATGCTGACCACAGATAACTCATTAGATTTAATGATTGAAGGCTCGGGCTTTTTTGAGGTGCAAATGCCAGATGGTACAGCAGCCTACACCCGTAACGGCCAGTTCAGCTTAGATGATACCGGCCAAATCGTCACACCAGGTTCTGGTTATGTGGTTCAACCGCCTATCACTATTCCAGAAAACTCCACCAGTATTACAGTGTCGGCCTCGGGTGAAGTGTCAGTGCAAACCCCAGGTACAGCTGCCAGTCAGATTATTGGCCAGTTAACCATGACCGATTTTATTAACCCTGCTGGTTTAGATCCATTAGGGCAAAACTTATACACCGAGACAGGTGCGAGTGGCACGCCTATTCAAGGTACTGCATCACAAGACGGTTTAGGTTCTATCCGCCAAGGCGCATTGGAAACCTCTAACGTTAATGTGACAGAAGAATTGGTTAACCTTATTCAAGGTCAACGTATTTACGAGATGAACTCCAAAGTTATCTCGGCGGTTGATCAGATGCTGTCTTATATTAATCAGAATCTCTAAGGAGCTAACATGATTAAATACATTGCGTTAGCGTCAGTATTGTTATTGGCTGGGTGCAGTTCTACGCCCAAGAAACCGATTGCTGATGATCCATTTTATGCGCCGGTATACCCAGATACTGTACCAACGCAAGTGGTGCCAACGGGATCTATTTATCTTGATAGCCAGGCATCAAGCTTGTATTCCGATATTCGTGCGCATCGGGTCGGTGACATCATCACTGTGACCTTAAAAGAATCAACCCAGGCGAAAAAAAGTGCCTATAACCAAATCAAAAAAGGCACAGACTTAACCGTCGAGCCTATTTATGCTGGTGGGAAAAATGTGTCTATAAGTGGTATCCCGCTCGATCTTGGTTATAACGACAGCATGAATACCAAGCGAGAATCAGATGCCGATCAATCAAACAGTTTAGATGGCAGTATTTCAGCCAACATCATTCAAGTACTTAGCAACGGCAATTTAGTTATCCGTGGTGAAAAATGGATTTCGATCAATAACGGTGATGAGTTTATTCGCGTCACTGGCATGATCCGCAGTGAAGACATTAACCCAGATAATACAATTGATTCTACACGAGTGGCTAACGCTCGTTTTCAGTATAGCGGTACCGGTACGTTTGCTGACTCCCAAAAAGTCGGTTGGCTGAGTTCATTCTTTATGAGTGACTGGTGGCCTTTCTAAGGAGTAATGCATGAAAACTAAATTGATCGTGTCGCTTGTAGCGTCGATATTAATGCTCAGCGCTTCTGCAAATGCGGAGCGGATTAAAGATATCGCCAGTATTCAGGGAGTACGAAGTAACCAACTAGTGGGTTATGGCTTAGTTGTTGGTTTGCCTGGTACCGGGGAGAAAACCCGATATACCGAACAAACATTTAGAACCATGCTAAAAAACTTTGGCATTAATTTACCTGAATCAGTTCGTCCAAATTCAAAGAACGTAGCCGTTGTTGCTGTACACGCTGAAATGCCAGCCTTTATCAAGCCGGGTCAAAATCTTGACATTACCGTGTCTAGTTTAGGCGAGGCAAAAAGTTTACGTGGTGGCACCTTATTGCAAACCTTCTTAAAAGGGGTTGACGGCAATGTGTATGCCATTGCTCAGGGCAGTTTAATTGTGAGTGGCTTTAGTGCCGAAGGGCTTGATGGCTCTATGGTGATTCAAAATACGCCAACGGTTGGCCGTATTCCAAGTGGCGCCATTGTTGAACGCAGTGTGATCAGTCCGTTTGCTAGTGGTGATTACCTGACATTTAATTTACGTCGCTCAGATTTTTCTACCGCCAAACGTACTGCCGATGCGATTAACGATTTACTTGGCCCCGACATGGCAAAAGCTATTGATGCTACTTCTATTCAAGTCAGTGCACCGCGCGACGCATCACAGCGGGTATCGTTTTTATCAACATTAGAAAACATTGAGGTCATTCCGGCTGAAGAGTCAGCCAAAGTCATTGTTAACTCTCGTACCGGCACCATTGTGGTTGGTCAAAATGTCAAGTTACTGCCTGCGGCTGTGACCCACGGTGGATTAACCGTGACTATTGCCGAAGCTACGCAAGTATCACAACCTAACCCATTAGCGGGTGGTAATACGGTTGTTACCACCAACAGTACGATTGATGTGTCAGAAAAAGATCGTCGTATGTTCATGTTTAATCCAGGCACCACTCTTGATGAGCTTGTCAGAGCCGTGAATCTAGTGGGCGCAGCACCATCAGATGTTCTTGCCATACTCGAAGCGTTAAAAATGGCAGGCGCTTTGCATGGTGAACTTATCATCATCTAAATATTGTCGGAATGACTATGGAAAAGTTGTCAGCTTCATCGAACTTTCTGGATCTAGGAGGACTAGATTCACTTCGTGTCCAAGCCCAGAAAGACGAGAAGGGGGCACTTAAAGAAGCGGCTAAGCAATTTGAAGGGATCTTTATTCAAATGCTCATGAAAAGCATGCGAGATGCCAATGCCGCGTTTAAGTCAGACAATCCAATGAACAGTGAAACAACAGCATTTTTTGAACAAATGCGTGATCAACAAATGTCTGTCGATTTATCCAATAAAGGCATGCTAGGGCTGGCTGAAATGATGGTGCAGCAATTAGACCCAGAAAATAGCCCTATTACTCCGGCATCAGTATTACGCGGTAATAGCGACTACAAAGTAAACCCGAGTATGTTTGTTGCGCCAGCAACAGAGTTAGATAAAGACACCTTAGATGCTATAGCACCAAAAGATCAAATAGCGGCATCGCATTCAGTTATTGATCATGCGCAGTCTATGCAACCTATGTCGGCCAAGCTTTCTCGGGTGTTATCTGGTGATCAATTAGACAGTGTGTTACGCGGCGAGCAATTAACCAGCCAAGCGTTACAAATGGGCAAAAGTTTGCCGCCAGTTGATACCCCTATGGCAAAAAGCAAAGGTATTGCGGTAAGTCAATTTACCAGTCCAGAACATTTTATTTCGGTGTTGTATCCCCACGCTGAAAAAGCGGCTAAATCCCTGGGTACCTCAGTTGAAGTGTTAATCGCTCAATCAGCACTCGAAACCGGCTGGGGCCAAAAAGTGGTACGTCGTAACGACGGCACTATGAGTAATAACTTATTTAATATCAAAGCTGATAAACGTTGGCAGGGTGACAAAACCTCTGTCAATACATTGGAATTTGAAAAGGGCATAGCGGTGCAACAAAAAGCGGATTTCAGAATGTATGACAACCTTGAACAGAGCTTTAACGATTTTGTGTCGTTTATAAGCCAAGGTGATCGTTATCAAGATGCGCGTAAAGTTGCCGCAGAGCCGACTCAATTTATTAAAGCACTGCAAAAAGCAGGCTACGCTACCGACCCTCAATATGCCAATAAAGTTATCAATGTGATGAAGTCGGTAAAAGAAGGCCTTAAATCTGTATTACCTGTGGAGACTAAATAATGTCGATTGACTTACTCAATATCGCTCGCACAGGCGTTCAAGCATCTCAAGCGCAATTAGGTGTCACCAGTAATAACATCGCCAATGCGAATACTGCTGGTTACAACAGGCAAGTTGCTACCCAGTCATCATTAGAATCACAACGCTTAGGCAATAATTTTTATGGCACCGGCACTTATGTGTCCGATGTTAAGCGTGTTTATAACGAATTTGCTGCGCGCGAGTTACGCATAGGCCAAACCAGCATGAGTGCGGCTGAAACCTCTTACAGTAAGTTAAGTGAGTTAGACCAGATTTATTCTCAAATTGGTAAAATGGTACCAGCAAATTTAAATGATTTTTTTGCCAGCATTAATAATGTAGCCGACTTACCGACCGATTTAGGCATTCGCGGCAGTAGTCTCAGCTCTGCTGAACAGTTGGCCATTGGCCTAAATCAAATGCAATCACAACTCGATGGTCAGGTAAAGCAAACTAATAGCCAAATAGAATCGGTTACAGTTCGTGTTAATGAAATCAGTAAAGAATTAGGTCGCATCAATTTAGAGTTAATGAAATCTCAAGGCGAAGACAGTCAGTTATTGGATAAGCAAGATTCATTGATACTAGAACTGAGTGAGTATGCTCAGGTGAATGTTATTCCGTTAGATACCGGCGCAAAATCAATTATGCTAGGCGGTTCAGTGATGTTGGTGTCAGGTGAAGTGTCGATGTCAATTGGCATGAGTCCAGGCGATCCATATCCAAATGAACCGCGCATTAATGCTTCTATTGGCGATAAAACGCTCATTATTGATCCTGCAAAAATAGGCGGTCAATTACAGTCTTTATTCTCTTTTCGTGACGATACCTTGTTACCGGCCAGTACTGAACTTGGCCAATTAGCCTTAGGTATCGCAGACACCTTTAACGAAATGCAATCCAAAGGTTTTGACTTAAACGGTAACGTTGGTAGCGATATCTTTCGTGATATTAACGATCCATTAATGGCATCAGGCCGTGCAGCAAGTCATTCTACAAATACTGGTACAGCAGCAATGTCGGTCAATATTGATGATGTGGGTGCATTATCAGGTGGCAGCTACGAGTTGAGCTATACCATCGCAGATGGTTACCAATTAAAAGATACTAAAACTGGAGAGCAAACCACATTAACAGTATCGGGTAGTCAACTTACCGGTGGTGCAGGTTTTAGCATTAATATTGCCAGTGGTGCCGTAGCGGACGGTGATAAATTTGAAATCCGCCCGACAGCAGGCGCAGCCTCTGGTTTAAAAGTGGTGATGACCGATCCCAAAGGCATTGCTGCTGCTGGGCCTAGTTTAAGTGCCGATGTTGCCAATTCTGGTAATACTTCTATCAGTTTAAATAGCATGAACTCCAGCGCTGCGGGTTTCCAGGGTGTTGGATCGTCGATTACTTTTCAAATCAACACAGCAGCCAATACTTACGAAGCATTTGACAGTGCTGGAGCGTCGTTAGGCATAGGTGCTTATACCGGCAATAACATTAACGCTTTTGGTATGGACTTTAATATTACGACTTCAGGTACTGCGACTAGCGAACGTTTCACGTTTGATTTGTCATTTGCTGAAGGCGACAACAGTAATGCAGTTGAAATGGCTAAATTGTCTGATACCAAATTGATGAATAACGGCACTGGTACCTTAAATAGCGTATTTGAAAATACTAAATTGGATATTGGTAGCCAAACTAAGTCTGCTGAAGTACGAATGGGCTCTTCAACGGCTATTTATCAACAAGCTTACAATCGCGTGCAAAGCGAGTCAGGTGTCAACCTTGATGAAGAAGCTGCAAATTTAATGCGTTTTCAACAGTCTTACCAAGCATCTGCCAGAATAATGACAACGGCACAAACCATTTTCGACACTTTATTAAGCTCGGTTCGCTAGGAGATACATTATGAGAATTTCTACCGGACAAATGTTCCAGCAAAGTACTAAGAGTATTTTAGATAAGCAATCAGCAACAAATACTATTTTAGCGCAGATTACGAGTGGTAAAAAAGTCAATACAGCAGGTGACGATCCTGTTGCAGCCATTGGTATTGATAACTTAAAGCAAAAAAATGCCTTGGTGGATCAATATTCAAAGAATGTTGATTATGCAACTAATCACCTGTCTATCAGTGAAAGTAAAATTGGTAGTGCGGAGACGTTAATTTCATCCATGCGTGAACAATTATTACGAGGTGCAAACGGCAGCCTTAGTCCCGTTGAGCGGCAAATGGTTGCCGATGAAATGAGAGCGAGCCTCGAGGAGCTAGTTTCAATCGCTAATAGTAAGGATGAATCTGGTAACTACATGTTTGCAGGAAACAAAACTAATTCACAACCTTTTGCTTTTGATACCAATAATGAAATTGTTTACAGCGGTGATTCTGGTGTCAGAAAAAGTGTTGTGGCATCTGGCGTTGCGATACCGACAAATATTCCCGGTGATTTAGCCTTTATGAATTCGGTTAACCCTATGGGGGACTATGGTGTCAATTATTTGTCTTCTCAGCAAGGTGACTTTGCTGTTTCAAGTGCCAAAATAACGAATCAAGCAACGCATGTTCCTGATACATATACATTTAATTTCACTCCCAATGGCACTGGGGTTGATCTCCAAGTATTAAATTCAGGGGGCGGGACAGTTACTACCGTAACTAATTTTGATGCTACCAATCCTGTTTCTTTCAATGGTATAGAGGTGAAATTAAGCGGAACCCCAGCAGCGGGCGACTCTTTTACCATGGAACCAATGGAAACTGTCAGTATCTTTGATTCATTTAGCAAAGCATTAGCATTGTTAGAAACTCCTGAGTCGACAAATAGTCCTCAAGGGAAATCAAAGTTGGCACAACTATTGAATGATATAGACAGTGGTCAAAATCAAGTCAGTACGGCAAGAGGGATCGCTGGTAATAATTTGAAAGGTTTAGAGAGTATTTCTACAAATCATTCAGAAGAGAAAATTATTAATAGCAGCACGTTGTCTATTCTTGAAGATTTAGATTATGCCGAGGCTATGACGGAGTTTGAAAAACAACAGCTTGCACTTAATGCGGTATCGAGTGTGTTTAGTAAAGTTGGTTCGCTTTCATTGTTTGATTACATCTAACAATAAGCAATCACGTTAAATTGTAAAATTTAGCCAAGCTCCACAGTCTTGGCAACAAAACTAGGAATGAGGAATTATTTATGGCTATTACAGTTAATACCAATGTTACGTCAATGAAAGCGCAAAAGAACTTAAATACATCAAGCCAAGCACTTAATACTTCGATGGAACGTTTATCGAGTGGTTTGCGCATTAACAGTGCTAAAGACGATGCTGCAGGTCTAGCTATTTCTAATCGTTTGAACTCGCAAATCGGTGGCTTATCTGTTGGTATGCGAAATGCTAATGATGCCATTTCAATTGCCCAAATAGCTGAAGGTGCGATGCAAGAGCAAACTAATATGTTGCAGCGTATGCGAGATTTAACCGTGCAATCAGAAAACGGTGCAAACAGTACTAGTGATATCGATGCAATACAAAAAGAAATTACAGCACTAGCATCTGAAATTACAGCAATTGGTAAGAGTACCGCATTCGGTAATACTAAATTAATGTCGGGCGGTTTTTCTGCTGGGAAAAGATTCCAAGTTGGGCATCAAGAAGATGAGACTATTACAGTCTCTGTCTCAAGGAATGTCGCATCTTCACTAAAAGTCAGTGGCATGGCTGTAACAACTACAGCAACACGGGGATCAACTCTTAATAAAATTGATGCAGCAATAACATCAATTGATAAACAGCGTGCTACTTTGGGTGCGGTCCAAAATCGCTTATCTTATAATATAAGCAATAGCGCAAATACTCAAGCAAACGTTGCTGATGCGAAAAGTCGTATTGTGGATGTTGATTTTGCCTCAGAAACCGCAACAATGACTAAGAACCAAGTGTTACAACAAACGGGTTCAGCGATGCTAGCTCAAGCTAATCAGTTACCTCAAGTAGCACTGTCACTTTTAGGCTAACTCATAGTATTATAATGAAAAAGTGGCTTCTATTTAGAAGCCGTTTTAGTTTTCTTTAATACACTAACAAAAGATGACTTTCTTAATACAAGATAAAAAGATAAAAAAAACTAAAGTTAGGAATATTGCAGCCGTTAAATATATTGTAACGAGCAAAACCTGTCTGACTTGAGATAAAGCAAACAGGCATATCTCAAGTCAGAAACAATATGAGGAAGCAATCATGGCTATCACAGTAAACACTAACGTAACATCAATGAAAGCACAGAAGAATTTAAATTCGTCAAGCGGTGCTCTTGCAACTTCTATGGAGCGTCTATCAAGTGGTTTGCGTATTAATAGTGCTAAAGATGATGCTGCTGGTTTGGCCATCTCTAACCGTTTGAACTCACAGATTGGTGGCTTAGCAGTTGGAATGCGCAATGCAAATGATGCCATTTCGATTGCCCAAATAGCTGAAGGTGCGATGCAAGAGCAAACTAATATGTTGCAGCGTATGCGAGATTTAACCGTGCAATCAGAAAACGGTGCAAATAGTACCAGTGATCTCGATGCAATCCAAAAAGAAGTTACAGCACTAGCATCTGAAATTACCTCAATTGGTAAAACTACCGCATTCGGAGGCACTAAATTAATGTCGGGCGGTTTTTCTGCTGGGAAAAGATTCCAAGTTGGGCATCAAGAAGATGAGACTATTACAGTCTCTGTATTAAGGAATGTCGCGTCGTCACTTAAAGTCAGTGGCATGACTTTAACAACTTCAGCAACACGGGGATCAACTCTTAATAAAATTGATGCAGCAATCACATCAATTGATAAACAGCGTGCTAGTTTGGGTGCGGTTCAAAATCGTTTAGCGTATAACATTAGTAACAGTGCTAATACTCAATCAAACGTTGCTGATGCAAAAAGTCGTATTGTGGATGTTGACTTTGCAAAAGAAACGTCAACAATGACTAAAAATCAAGTGTTACAGCAAACCGGTTCAGCGATGTTAGCTCAGGCCAACCAGTTGCCTCAGATCGCTCTATCGCTACTTTAGTTAGTTAATTATTAGCTATGCTTTAGGGAGGTCCATTATGGAACTCCCTTTGTTGTTTAAGCATAATAGAGATTTATACTCTATTATCTAAGGTAAATTGAGGTGTATCATGGAAATTAACAATAATACTGCTCACTTTGCTATGAATACTGATTTTAGTAAGGTTGATGTAGCTGCTCAGTCAGCTACAAGCCAGCCTGCTTCCGAACAAAGCAAAACTAATGATTTGTCTTCAGTGAATACGATTAACAAGAATGAGTCCTCGACTCAGTTAATGCAAAAAGAGCCCAATAACGAACAGTTGAAACAAGTCGCCGCAGATTTGAACGATATGGTTGCTATGATGCAAAAAGGGTTAAAGTTCTCGGTTGATGATGATTCAGGTAAACAAGTTATTAAAGTTCAGGATATAGAGTCTGGTGATATTATTAGACAGATACCAAGCGAAGAAGCTTTAAAACTGGCTCAAAAAATTAGTGAGGTTTCAGGTGTTTTGATGAGAATTGAAGTTTAATTCTTTGTATAAATACTGACTTTAGTTTTAGCTTTGATTTATGCAGCTATTATTTTAGATGATTAATTGGTTCAACGGAGGCTTCAATGGCTTTAACTGCGACAGGTATTGGTTCTGGGTTAGATATCTCAAATATCGTCAGTGTACTTGTCAACGCTGAGAAACAACCCAAAGAAGCCTTGTTTACCCAAAAAGAAACTCAACTAAATGCTAAAGTCTCTGCTATGGGCACTTTAAAAAGCGGTTTATCGAACTTTCAAGATGCTATTAAAAAACTTCAAAGCGGTGAGTTACTCAACTCTCGAATTGTATCGACAGGAGATAGTGCATTTTTTACAGCCAAAGCGGATCAATATGCACAACCAGGTAACTATTCCGTTAAAGTCGAGCAACTTGCACTTTCTCACAAAATTGCGGGGGCAAATGTCGCAGATCCGACTCTTGCCGTTGGCCAAGGCAGTTTAGATTTATCTGTGAATGGTACAAGTTTTTCAGTAGCGATTGATCCTGCTGACAACCTTTCTGCTATTGCGTCAAAAATTAATAATGCCTCAGATAACTCAGGTGTTACTGCCACAGTGATTAAAAGTGATGCAGGAAGCCGACTTGTTTTTACAGCTAATGATTCTGGAACCGATAATCAAGTTTCAGTGTCAGCTGTAGACTCTAGCGGTACTGGATTATCTGATATGTTTAATGGTTCTAATCTAGAAACTCTGCAAAGTGCCGCTAACTCTATTATTTATGTCGATGGACAGAAATTAACCTCACAAAGCAACGCTATAGATGGTGCAATTACAGGCGTCAGTCTATCTTTGACTAAAGCAGATGTCGGCGCTACTTCAACACTATCGATTAAGCAAGATACTGATTCAGTTAAAAAGAATATTGAAGGTTTTGTTGACGCTTACAATACCTTGATTTCATCTATCGATAAATTGTCTTCTTATGATGTTGATAAAGATAAAGCTTCAGCCCTCCAGGGCGATTCTATTATTAGGTCATTAGAGTCTCAATTACGAAAAACGGTTAGTGAAAGAGTCAGTGTCGATGGAGTCGAATCTGCATTGTATGAGCTTGGTATCTCTACCGATAATAAAGGTAAATTAAAGATTGATGACACTCGCTTAACCAATGCGGTTAATAACAATATGTCACTTGTTGAGGGGGTATTTTCAACAAGTGACACGGGTTTAGCTTACAAATTTGATGAATTAGCAAAAAGTTACACCAAATCTGGCGGTGTTATTGATAATCGTAATAACTCATACACCGAAGAAACGAAAAGACTAACTGATCAGCGTGAAGTCTTTAGTCTGAAAATGGAGCAACTACAGTCTCGTCTTCTTAAACAATTCAACGCTATGGATTTGATTGTTGCCCAACTAAATCAACAAAGCTCTGGTTTAGCTGATAGATTGAATTCGCTCCCTGGTGTAGTGAGAGCATAATAGGAATACATAGATTGAACGCTGAACTTGAACTAATTAACGAGACTATTGAAGATACGTTAAATCAAATTGAGAAAATTCCTGCTGAAAATGACCAATCTGATAAGTTGGTATCATTATTGCTTGACTCTATAGGAGATCGTCAATTATACATTGATTCAATGATACATGATGCGGTTGATGATACATTTGCGAGTTCCTTGTCTGAACAATTATTATTGACTGACACCTTTATTAGCAGATGTTTAAAAGTAATGTCTCATCGACAAAGCTTATTAAATTTAAAGCGAACTCATGAACGACAAATTAAGGTTTATCAAAATATTGATTCAAATAGGTAGGTTATTATGAGAAGTTCTTTACAGTCATATCGTAAGGTTTCGTTGGACAGCGAGATATCAGTTGCTTCGCCACATCGTATTATTCAGATGATGTTTGCCGGTGGTTTAGAAAGACTTGCTCAAAGTCGTTATGCTATTGAAAATGGTGATATGATCAATAAAGGTCTGTTTATTGGCAAAGCAATAGGCATTATTAATGGACTTAACAATAGTTTGAATATGGATGAAGGCGGAGAGATTGCTGGAAACCTAAGTAAGTTATATGATTTTATCATTTTAAAAGTAACCGAAGCCAATTTGAGAAATGACGCACAAGCAATAGATGATGCAGTAAGTGTGTTACGAACTCTCAAAGAAGGTTGGGATGCAATTCCTCAAGATAAGCATCACATAACTTCTGAAGCAAGTTAAACGCAACACTACATCTCGTATAAAACCAAAATGAGACTTAGCGTATAAAGCCATTCACCTAGGGTGAGTGGCTTTTTTATAATGGAGACACAGGTCTCATGCCTCATAGTAATGCTTTTCTTATGAGGACGATACGCAGCCTTTTATAATTAATGTTAAAACCATTTAACCATGAGTTAGGTTGTATGTTTATAAAAAAACAATCTATTTCCTATTAACTCTTGCAATCAGTCTGTTACTCTTAAGCTTTTGATTAATTAGATCTTTCTGCTAGATTTTACCTCGTTTAATTCTCTGTATAAACCAAAACCTATTGAAATGGTATCGCATTAAGCGAACCGTTAAGGTTAATATTTATTCTCGTTAGCATTAATTGTTGTTTGAAATCGAAAGTTTTTGTATTGCTCTGGAGGTTACTTTCAACGCCTAGGTGTGTAGCTTTTCTGACGATTATTATAGTAGTAAAACTGATGAGTAAGAATGATTTTAATCAGCATAATTAAGTTATATTCATAGCGAGGCTTTTAAAGTTGAAGTGACATTTCATCGTATAGCTAAGCGACAGAGAGCGATTGTTAAATTTACCTTTGAGGATTATCACTGCAACGGATTGCTATAAAACCTCCTTTTGTAAATGACAATTAACTGTCATGTTAAGGACACTCAAGGCGATGATACTGTCTACAGTAGACCACTTATTTATAAAAGGAGACCATTAAGAGTTCGAACAATTTTATGGTGGTAATTCATTGGTATACCGAGTGTAAATCTATAAATCTATAAATTACATTTACCTAGATCTGAACAGTGATTTGAGATTGGTTTAGGTTAATATTATTACTTAATGTATTTTTAGATTTGCGACTCAGTTAAGCTGAAATTTTTACTACGGTATATTGATGCATTAAGGTGATACTAACTTGGTTCATTAGATTTTTCGAATAAAAAAACAGCATATTGCTATTAAAATGTGGCTCAATGTAGATAAAATGTAACTGGTGCTTGCTTATGGTGAGCTGATAATACAATATTTATCCCTAAGTTCGTTTTTCTACCCAGAATTTTGCGGATTTACGATCATGTTTTAGGAATAATGCTAGAATACTGTCAGTGTTGTCGGCTGTTATGGCTGCAATGTACTTTGGTTTTTGTTGCTGTGTGCGACGCAACCATTCCGAATAAATACCTATAACAAGAGCTTTTGGCCTTCTGAATGATGCAAATAGAACAACGAATTTTAATTGTCGGTACCCCATCAGAGCGCGTGACCCGTTTGTGCTGTATTTTAGAATTCTTAGGCGAGCAATGTGACATTGTTTCTAATGAATCTTTAGCAGCATTAGTCGAGCTTTCTCGGTACCGAGCAGTTGTCATTGTGAATGAAAATATCGATGTCGATAGTATTAAAAATATTATCGCTGCAGCTCCTTGGCAACCCATACTCTTGCTGGGTGATATTGATATTCATCTATCAAATGTGCTTGGGCTGATCGAAGAACCGATAAATTATCCGCAACTTACTGAGTTATTGCATTTTTGCCAAGTGTTTGGTCAAGCGAAACGCGAGCATACCTTAACAAACGGTAATCAGACCAAGTTATTCAGAAGCCTAGTGGGGCGCAGTGAAGGTATTGCTAACGTTAGACACTTGATTAGTCAAGTGTCTAGTTCTGATGCAACGGTATTAGTGTTGGGGCAATCTGGCACTGGTAAAGAAGTGGTTGCACGTAATATTCATTATTTGTCTGAACGACGTGATGGCCCATTTATTCCTGTTAACTGTGGTGCGATTCCTGCTGAGTTACTTGAAAGTGAGTTATTTGGCCATGAGAAGGGCTCTTTTACCGGGGCAATATCTGCACGTAAAGGTCGTTTTGAAATGGCTGAAGGCGGTACGCTATTTCTCGATGAGATCGGTGACATGCCATTGCAGATGCAAGTTAAGTTGTTGCGTGTATTGCAAGAAAAGGTTTTTGAGCGTGTTGGTGGCAGTAAAACGATTGCCACAGATGTACGTATTGTGGCGGCTACGCATCGCGACCTTGAAACCATGATTGTAGATAATGAATTTCGTGAAGATTTGTTTTATCGATTAAATGTGTTCCCAATCGAAATGCCGGCATTGAGTGAGCGACGCGATGATGTGCCGTTACTGCTGCACGAACTCGTTAACCGAGTGTTTAATGAAGGCCGTGGTAAGGTTCGCTTTACTCAACGAGCCATTGAATCATTAAAAGAGCATCCTTGGTCCGGTAATGTGCGTGAATTATCAAACTTAATTGAGCGCTTAACGATTTTGTACCCAGGTGGACTGGTTGATGTCAACGATTTACCGCATAAGTATCGTTATATTGATGTGCCAGAATATTGTATTGAAGTCAGTGAAGAACAGCTAGAACGTGATGCGTTAGCGTCGATATTCAGTGATGAAGAGCCTGTTGAAATACCCGAAACTCGCTTTCCAAGTGAATTACCACCGGAAGGGGTTAATTTAAAAGACTTACTGGCCGAATTAGAAATCGATATGATCCGTCAGGCGCTCGAACAGCAAGATAATGTTGTCGCAAGAGCGGCTGAAATGCTGGGTATTCGTCGTACCACATTAGTCGAAAAAATGCGTAAATATGGTTTAAGTAAAGAATAATTAAACTGTAATTGATTGATATTGTAATGAAAACACACTAAAAGTGTGTTTTTTTCGTTTGCGTAGCTTGCTGAGGAACCGTGCACCGATGTTTCAGCTACGACAAAATAATTGCTTGGCACGGTAAATGCATTGGGTTAGTCAAATGTTATTCTTTTGACGGAGCGACCATGTATTCAGCACGAGCGTTAACCCAGACAGACGATTCATACTTTGAATTATCTGCGTCAGCTTCGTCTTTCGCTATCACTGATGCGGAAACACAAACGTCTGCAATTGACGTGAATTCAAATGTACAAAGTCATACCAATCAGGGACGTGTTCACTCAAGCTCATTCATTGCCACTGGCATAGCAACGTCTCTTGTCAGTTCATATTCCAGTAAGGCCGCCAATATGTCGAATCAAATGGCGCATATTCTTCAAGCTATGCCATCTGGCGTGGTGATCATTGATGGTGATGGTGTTGTGACGTTAGCTAATCCGGTTGCAACAGAGCTATTAGGCCGACCTCTACAAGGATTACGTTGGTTTGATATTATTCATCGTGCTTTTGCACCTCAAGATGATGATGGACACGAAGTGTCGCTAAAAAATGGCCGACGGGTAAAGTTGGCTATTACACCGTTAGCCCCTGAACCTGGGCAGTTAATTGTGTTAACTGATCTTACCGAAACCCGTTTACTGCAGAAAAACCTATCTCATTTACAACGTTTATCGGCGTTAGGGAAAATGGTGGCCACGTTAGCACATCAGGTACGCACCCCATTATCTGCAGCGCTTCTGTACGCTTCTAATCTTGCTAGTCCTAAATTAACCGATTCTGCGCGGTCTAAGTTTCAATCTAAGTTGGTTGACCGACTCAATGAACTCGAGCGTCAAGTAAATGACATGTTACTTATGGCTAGAGGACGCCAAGATGGAATGGCTGAATCTGTTTCAATGGATGAGATAATCAGCCAAGTGATGGCCAGTTGTGAACCGATTGCAGATAAAAAACATTGTCAGCTGGTTGTTGAAGATACTTCACATTCATTGATGCTTGCCAATGCGAATGCGCTCAGTTCTGCGGTAAATAATTTAGTGATGAACAGTATTGAAGCTGGGGCCACAAAAATAAAAGTCAGCGCCAGTGAAACGCCTGATGGCCTATTATTGGATGTTATTGACAATGGCAAAGGGCTTGAACCGTCAATGCAGCAACAAATACTTGAGCCGTTTTTTACAACAAAGAGTCAAGGTACAGGTTTAGGCTTAGCGGTTGTGCAGTCGGTAGTACGAAACCATGGTGGACAGATACAGTTGTCGTGTAAACCCGGTATGGGTTGCCATATTCGTTTGAGCTTTCCGCACATTAACAAAATGAGTGTTCAGGAGGTGGCGCGTGGCTGAAGCAAATATTCTATTAGTTGAAGATGATGCTGATTTACGTGAAGCATTGCTTGATACACTGATGCTTGCCCATTACGACTGTGTTGATGTTGGCAGTGCTGAAGAGGCTATATTAGCCTTAAAAGTAAACCACTTTGATATGGTGATTAGCGATGTGCAGATGGATGGCATCGGTGGTATGGGCTTGCTGAGTTATTTACAACAACATCAACCTAAAGTGCCGGTATTATTAATGACCGCATATGCCACGATTAACAGTGCTGTTAGTGCGATGAAATTAGGCGCAGTAGATTATCTTGCTAAGCCTTTTGCACCAGAAGTGTTATTAAATCAGGTATCACGCTATTTGCCTTTAAAACAAAATCACGACAATCCCGTGGTTGCCGATGAGAAAAGTTTAGCATTGTTGGCGCTGGCTCAACGCGTTGCGGTGTCAGATGCTTCGGTCATGATCATGGGCCCGAGTGGTTCAGGTAAAGAAGTGCTGGCACGCTATATTCACCAGCATAGCCAACGTAATGAGCAGCCATTTATTGCGATTAATTGTGCGGCGATACCAGAAAATATGTTAGAAGCCACCTTATTTGGTTATGAAAAAGGTGCATTTACTGGTGCTTATCAAGCTTGTCCAGGCAAGTTCGAACAAGCTCAGGGGGGCACCATATTGCTTGACGAGATTTCTGAAATGGAACTTGGCTTACAAGCAAAGTTATTGCGAGTATTACAAGAGCGCGAAGTAGAGCGTTTAGGTGGCCGTAAAACCATAAAATTAGATGTGAGAGTTCTCGCAACGTCAAACCGCGATTTGAAATCGTTGGCGACGTCTGGCGAATTCAGAGAAGATTTATATTACCGCATTAACGTATTTCCACTGACGTGGCCAGCACTAAACCAACGTCCTGCGGATATTCTTCCGTTAGCACGTCATTTATTGGCGAAGCATGCTAAAGCATTGAATATGACGTCGGTGCCTAAACTTGATGATGCGGCAACTCGACGGTTACTGACTCATCGCTGGCCGGGTAATGTGCGAGAGTTAGACAATGTTATTCAACGCGCCTTGATATTACGAGTAAATGATGAGATTGGTGTCAATGATATTATTATCGACTCTGCTGATGTGAAGTTAGTTGCCACAGAATATGCAGAGACTGAGCAGTCTATTGAAGTAGATGGCTTAGGTGACGAATTAAAGGCCCAAGAACATGTGATTATTTTAGAAACCTTGAATCAATGTCAGGGGAGTCGAAAAAAGGTCGCTGAAAAACTCGGTATAAGTGCTCGAACATTACGTTATAAGATGGCCAAAATGCGTGATATGGGCATTCAACTTCCTGCTTAGCGTTATCAGTAATTGGTTAATTAACCTTATGATTTATAGTCTAATTAACTTTGCTTATTTATTGCTAATATCTGTCAAGATGTAAAAAGTAACCTGTCCTATCTAATGGTACGGTTACTTTTGCTCTGTTTCCCGCCATTTTATCTACTCATATTATATTTCTTCTAATATTGGCATCTAAATTGCTTTAACTCTTTATTAGTTATTATTGTCGTCAAAAAGTCGACGAAAGGGAGTTACATCATGCAGATTAGCGCAAATCCATTAATGCAAGAAATGCAGTCACTTCGTGGCGAAATAGCCCCTTCGATTGGCTCATCTATTCGACCTAATCTTACTCAGCAAGTGAATAACACCACAGGCGTCGATTTCAGTCAGTTATTGTCTCAGGCTGTCGGCACTGTCAATGAGTTACAACAAAACTCGTCCAATTTAGCCACTCGTTTAGACATGGGCGATACGACGGTTACCCTTTCTGATACGGTTATTGCGCGTGAGAAAGCCGGTGTTGCCTTTGAGGCAACGGTGCAGGTACGTAATAAACTCGTTGAAGCATATAAAGAAATTATGAGTATGCCTGTTTAGCTGCAGATAGCGTTAAGCACTAAATAATATAACAACATTAGATATAGCAGGTACGTATTGTGAGCACAGACATGATGGTAGGTTCAGATTCAACAGTTGATGGCGGCGTCCAGCAAGAGAATAAATCTGGGCTGCTCGGCGGCATCGGTGGTGCAGATATGATGCGCCAAGTGATCATGATTTTGGCACTAGCGATATGCCTAGCGCTCGCTGTGTTTGTGATGATGTGGGCACAAGAGCCAGATTATCGACCACTGGGTAAAATGGAAACAGCTGAGATGATCCAAGTCTTAGATGTGCTTGATAAAAACCAAATCGAGTATCAAATCAACGTCGATGTGGTGAAAGTGCCTGAAGATAAATATCAAGAAGTAAAGTTACTGCTTAGCCGTGCGGGGATTCAAAGTAGCACTCAAGCTAACGATTATTTAAGCCAAGACAGTGGTTTTGGTGTTAGCCAACGTATGGAACAAGCGCGCTTAAAACAAAGCCAAGAACAAAACCTAGCCAGAGCTATTGAAGAACTAAAAAGTATTAGCCGTGCTAAAGTCATTTTAGCGTTACCCAAAGAAAATGTTTTTGCCCGCAATGCTTCTAAGCCAAGTGCTACAGTAGTGGTGAGTGTGCGCCGCGGTGGTTTAGGCCAAGAAGAGATTGACGCGATTGTTGATATTGTTGGTTCGGCTGTTCAAGGGTTAGAGCCTTCTCGTGTAACGGTAACTGACTCAAATGGGCGTTTACTGAATTCAGGCAGCCAAGATGGTACCTCAGCAAGAGCACGTCGTGAGCAAGAGCTCGTGCAGCAACAAGAAGCTGAATACCGTAAAAAAATTGACTCAATCCTAATGCCTATCTTAGGCCCAGAGAACTTTACTTCTCAGGTTGATGTTAATATGAACTTTACTGCAGTAGAGCAAACCGCAAAACGCTTTTCACCAGATTTACCGGCTATTAGAAGTGAAATGACCATTGAACGTAACTCAACGGGTGGAAGTTCTGGTGGTATTCCTGGTGCGCTAAGTAATCAACCGCCGATGGAGTCTGATATTCCGCAAGTTGCAGGTGAAGCGACTGCTTCAACCGTATCTGGCGATTCTTCAAAAGAAGCGACTCGTAATTATGAATTAGATACAACTATCAGCCATACTCGTCAGCAAATTGGTGTGGTACGCCGTGTGAGTGTGTCAGTAGCGATTAACTTTAAACCTGGGCAAGTAGATGAAAATGGCCAGGTCACTCGTGTAGCGAGAACTGAGCAAGAGTTAACTAATATTCGTCGTTTACTCGAGGGCGCTGTTGGGTTTAGTACCCAGCGTGGTGATGCTCTTGAAGTGGTAACCGTTCCCTTTATGGATCAGCTAATTGAAGAGTTACCTGAACCTGATATGTGGGAACAACCATGGTTTTGGCGTGCAATTAAGCTAGCATTAGGTGCGATTGTTATTTTAGTGCTTATCTTGGCTGTGGTTCGTCCTATGCTTAAGAAGCTAACCAATCCTAATGGGATCAACATGCCAGATGATGTTCGTCCTGGACATGAGTTAGCAGAAATTGAAGATCAGTATGCAGCAGATACCTTAGGTATGCTCAATACTAAAGAGGCGGAATACAGTTATGCTGATGATGGCTCAATTCATATACCTAATTTGCATAAAGATGATGATATGATTAAAGCAATTAGAGCGTTAGTGGCTAACGAGCCTGAACTTTCCACTCAAGTAGTTAAAAACTGGTTACAAGACAATGGCTAAAGACAAAGTAGAAAAAGCAGAGAAATCAACGGCATTTGACCCAGATTTAGTTACTGGTGTTGAGAAAACAGCCATTTTGTTGCTCAGTTTGAGTGAAGCGGATGCAGCGTCAATTTTGAAACACTTAGAGCCTAAGCAGGTACAAAAAGTGGGTATGGCGATGGCGGCGATGGATGACTTTGGTCAAGAAAAAGTCATTGGGGTTCACAAGCTATTTTTAGATGATATTCAAAAATTCTCTTCAATTGGTTTTAACAGTGAAGAATTCGTCCGTAAAGCGTTAACCGCGGCATTGGGGGCAGATAAAGCTGGTAACTTAATTGAACAAATTATTATGGGCAGCGGGGCTAAGGGGCTTGATTCATTAAAGTGGATGGATGCCCGCCAAGTGGCGACCATTATTCAAAATGAACATCCTCAAATTCAAACCATTGTTTTGTCTTACTTAGAACCGGATCAAGCGGCTGAAATTTTTAGTCAGTTCCCTGAAAATACCCGTTTAGATTTAATGATGCGTATTGCCAATCTTGAAGAAGTTCAGCCAGCAGCATTGCAAGAGCTAAACGACATCATGGAAAAACAATTTGCGGGTCAAGGTGGTGCGCAAGCAGCCAAAATGGGCGGCTTAAAAGCTGCAGCCAATATTATGAACTACCTCGATACTGGTATTGAGAGCCAAATAATGGAAACTATGCGTGAGTCTGACGAAGAGATGGCGCAACAAATACAAGACATGATGTTTGTATTTGAAAACCTCATTGACGTTGATGACCGTGGTATTCAGGCATTGTTACGTGAAGTACAGCAAGATATCTTGATGAAAGCACTCAAGGGTGC